>BeggDRAFT_10018_pt1 | contig 209821 bp, 173 predicted proteins | sample TarBiozoneFS08_3_FD_50710 | JGI IMG/M metagenome (IMG submission 50710) | reverse complement strand
ACTTTCTGAACCTCCACTCCGGCTAAAGCCTCTATTCCAAGGTACTTTCTGAACCTCCACTCCGGCTAAAGCCTCTATTCCAAGGTACTTTCTGAACCCCCACTCCGGCTAAAGCCTCTACTCCAAGGTACTTTCTGAACCTCCACTCCGGCTAAAGCCTCTATTCCAAGGTACTTTCTGAGCCTCCACTCCGGCTAAAGCCTCTACTCCAAGGTACTTTTTTATCGCATCATTTACTTTTGCAAGAGGTCTATTGTTACTTAGACAGTCGTGTAGAGTGAGTAACCTCTTTTCGCTGCCCACCCATACGTGCCGTATGATGTATGGGCCAAAACCAAAAAACGTTTTGCCCACCCTATGAAACTCCATGTTTCAAATAACAAGTATTCTAGTAAAAGATTTCCAAGCCGACTTGACTTTGCCGCACAATTTCTTGACTTTCCCGCACAATTTTTTTGACTCAGTCACAAAATATCCTACTTTAAAGTACGGATCAGTCTTTGCCCTTTCTCCAGAAAAAAGAGGATTTGTTAAATAAGGGATAGCATCCCTGAAAAGGGGTTATCCCTCGAATCTTTACCTTTCAACCCATTCCAAAATTTACCCCTCTCCTGAAAAATCCATCATTCTGAAGATTCTGCCTCAGATACAGGAAATCCCAATCGTACTCGATAAACAGCTCCTTCATCTTGAATTTCAAAATAAGCCTGCGGCCAAAGTCCTTGTAAGCGTCTACGTAGATTATCCTGTGCAATACCAATCCCTCGGTGCTCCTGAGTCGACTTCGGGTTGTCAATTTCCAAATGAATCATGCCCGCTTCCAAACGTCCTTGGATATGAATTTCTCCCCCTTCAATCAAACCTTGTATCCCATGATAAATGGCATTTTCCAACAGAGGTTGTAAACACAAGGGAGGTAATAGGGCAGTTTTAGGAATTTCTTCGATTTTCCAGGTGACCTTCAGCCGTTCACCCAATCGCAGGGCTTCAATGCGCAAATATTGTTGGGATAAAGTCACCTCCTGTTCCCAAGTCGTCAGGGTTTTAACTTCCGACAAATTGGCACGGAATAGTTCCGCAAAATCAATCACCACTTCTTCAGCCATGGACGGATTTACTCGAACCAAACTGGCAATGGTGTTCATGGTATTAAATAAAAAGTGGGGATGAATCCGGGCCTGTAAGGCTCGAATTTGCATATCAGCACGGGCTTGAATTTCTCTTCGCCATTGATATTGAACGTAAAAATACCGCAACATCATGGCGCTGATCAGAGCACTGATGGTCAAGTTACGCAGTAGGAATAAAGAATGTTGCCAGGATTCGGAGTCAAAAAATACACTTTCTTTTCCCATTTCCCAAACCAATTCACTTAAAATAACGGTGATCATCAAAACCAAACCATAACTGATAATACCCACCCAATAATCTCGTTTTAATCGCATCAATCCTCGTCTTAATACGCATAACAGAGCTTGACTTAATAACGATACCCATTGCATAAACCACGAAGTCATCGCCAACTGAGTCATAAATTGGGTTTGCAGAATTTTCCAATTGTACGACGTATAATTTAAACTGGCTAAAGTCAAGATAAATGCGAGTAATTCAACCACAATAATCAATATAAATACGGTATAGACGTTACAAAAATTAGGCAAAAATAGGGAATTATCTTCTTGCTGTTCAGAAGTAGTGTTCATAAGCGCAGATCCTCAATACTTTACTCAAAAAAAAAATTCCAGTATCATAAAAAACTTAACTGTAGGGTGATAAAATCAATAGCCCCTTACAGGACTTCTCAAACACCTCAAATAAGTGTTAAAAATGACAATGGTCCTCGCCAAAACAAATTCCTCAAAAAATATACGGAATTTACTTTACCTACTTTGAAGGAGCGTTACCTTTGCGTATCCAATCCCATAACACGCTACTCATTGTTGACGACATTCCCGCGAATGTCAGTGTGCTTTTCGATTTTTTGACCACTTGCGGATTTAAAGTGCTGGTCGCCCAAGATGGAGAAAGTGCTTTACAAAAAGCTCAATATGCTCTACCTAACCTTATTTTATTGGATGTCATGATGCCGGGAATAGATGGATTTGAAACTTGCCAACGCCTAAAAAGTAATCCCAAAACTCAAGATATTCCCGTTATCTTCATGACCGCCCTAGCCGACACTGAAAATAAAGTGAAAGGATTTGGACTCGGGGCTGTCGACTATGTCACCAAACCCATCCAACAAGAAGAAGTGTTGGCTCGAGTGAATACCCATTTAACCCTGCGCAAATTACAAAAAGAATTACAAACTCAAAACCAGGAATTGGATGCCTTTGCTCACACCGTGGCCCATGACCTCAAAAATCCACTTAACGCAGTCTTAGGTTTTTCCGATCTGTTGATAGAAACCGCTCCTAAATTGGAACCAGAAGCCGATGGCTACCTGAAAAATATTCAAAAAGGGGCCCATAAAATGCTGGATATCATTGAAGCCTTACTTTTATTGGCGGGAGTCTCAAAACAAGAAGTGCAAATGCAACCCCTATCAATGGACGCCATTGTCCATCAAGTCCGAGACCGATTGGCATTTATGCTGAAAAATTATGAAGCGGAAATTATTTTGCCAGAAGAATGGCCAGTGGTGCGCGGCTATGCCCCTTGGGTCGAAGAAATCTGGGCCAATTACATCAATAATGCCCTAAAATACGGGGGACATCCCCCGCGGGTAGAATTGGGCAGCAGAAAGGGCAGCAATAAAAAAATTCAATTTTGGGTCCGGGACAATGGAGAAGGCCTAACCCCAGAACAACAAGCCACCCTCTTTACCCCCTTTACTCGTCTCAATGAACACCGAGCTAAGGGACATGGTCTGGGTCTGTCCATTGTGCAGAGAATTGCAGAAAAATTAGGCGGGGAAGTGGGAGTGGAAAGTACAGTTGGGCAAGGCAGCCTATTTTATTTCAGCCTACCCGCTGCCTAAAACTTAATTCAATTGATACCCTTACATAAAGGCACAAAAGTCACATCATCAAAACTAGAATATTCATATTCTGTGCGGGTCCTCGTCACCTTCGTCAATACCTGCCGTCCATGCTGGGGACCCACTGGAATTACCAAGCGTCCCCCAATTGCCAATTGAGCCAACAACGCCTGGGGAATTTTTGTAGGAGCTGCAGTGACAATGATGCCTTGATAAGGCGCATGATCAAGCCATCCCCACTGCCCATCACTGTAATTAAATTCCACATTCTTAACTCCCAATAAACCCAAAGTCTCCCGAGCCTGTAAAGACAAATTTTTAATCCGTTCAACAGTATACACCTTACCCACCACCCTTGCCAACACCGCAGTCTGATAACCACAACCAGTCCCAATCTCCAACACCTTACTCAAATGACCTTCCTGCAATAAAATTTCAGTCATACGAGCCACAATATAAGGTTGAGAAATAGTCTGCCCATATCCAATTGGCAAAGGATGATCAGCATAAGCATAATTTACCAAAGATTTATCCACAAACAAATGACGAGGCACTGCCCGAATCGCCTCCAAAACCAACCTACTTTTTATACCATAACCATACAAATGTTTGATCAAACGTTCTCTAGGATGTTGAGAATTCATATCTACTGACCTACTCCAAAAAATAAAAAAACTCTCAAATTTACCCCCCAACTTTAACCTGTTAAAACTAAACCGGGGGAATATCCACTTTCCTCCCAAATCCGCTCCAGTAAAATGGGCTGACCATCAATCGGTAAGATGGGCAACCGCTTTATCGTTGCCCACCCTATTCCAGCCATGCTATTCAAAGAAGGAAATTCCCGTTGGCCCGTTGGAGTAGAGGCTTTTGGAGTGGAGGCTTTAGCCGGCCGGTGGTAGGCGCCTTGCAATTTGTGTGTGTGGGGTGATACCTACCGCTGGCCGGCTAAAGCCTCCACTCCGGCTAAAGCCTCCACTCCAAAACCTCCACTCCGACTAAAACCTCCACTCCGGCTAAAGTAATGGTAGGGTGGTAAAAGGATGACACGCCCTAAGGTAACTTAGCAAACTCTTCTTGCAATAACTCTCTCGACAACGGCACCAATCCCCACTTTTTAACCACCGTTTGACCCTTTTGAGATAACAACAATTTTGCAAACTCATTGACCACCGTTGGCAAACTAGAACGACTGTGATTTAAATAAACTGTAAAAAAACGCGCCAATGGATATTCTCCAGCCATAATGTTCTCCTCCGAAGCCACCACCCAACCCGACAACCCTCCCACCAATAAACTGGCCCTTGGATTCTCAAGCATCAACAATTTTGCCCCCGTCACCTCTGAACTGAAATGACTAACTGCAATAGCATAAGGAAATTCCTGCAAAGCAACCAATAAATCTTCCTGATTATCAAATACTTGTAAACCATCTTTGAATTGACCCTGACACAAGCCCCACTCAGCAAACAATGCCAAACTGTCCTTCTCAATCAACAACTGAATCTCTTGCTGCTGCCAATAAGCCAAATCCAACGCTGGCAACCAACCCACCTTCTCCCCAAGCAATGTCCAAATATTTTTCTCCAACTTTAAATCCCCCCAATGCGCAATTTCAACCTTCCCACCGCAACGTCTTGAGACCGAAAATATAGCATCCAACTGCAACTGAGTCAACTCACTGACAGGATTGCTGGCATGCACATACACTCCCAAAGCCTCAATAGCCACTTTTAAGCTAATTTTGGGACGCTGAGACTGATTTGTTAACAAAGTTGGGTGGGCACCCGCCAATACCATCAAATTCAACTGCTGCTCCTCTCCATCCCAACCAGTATTCCCTAACCCAGCATCCAATATCGACACTTTAAAATGCACTTGAGGATACAATTGACGATAAGTCTCTACCCAACCGGCCAACAAATCAACCGTGTCTTTAACTCCCCCGATTGACAAAAAACCAGCAATTTCAGCCATAATCCATTCTTTTTTCTCATTATTGGTCACCACCGCTTGCTTAACCACCGCTCGTTTTTTAACACTCTCAAAATACAAATAAACCGGTTGCTCCAAACTCGTTTTCCACAATTTTTCAGCCTCCCCGGGTAAAACAGCAATACTACTTTTTTTAGGCAATTCAAAACGTTGAGCCCAATTGAACCAAGCGATCTGTATAGGTAAACTGCCCGTGCTGGCCTCATAATTTTCTTTCAACAAATGAGCAGTTCCCGCTTGATACATTGTATTGCGTTCTCGAACTTTCTGATTAAAACTATTCAACAATTGTTCTCGACGCAACTCAAATTCTCGGGTATCCTCAAAATATCCCTGTAAAGGATTCAGTAACTTCAAAATGCTCAATTCCTGTTCAGAAGACTGTATCACAGGCACCTCATCTTCCAACACCATTTCCTTGAACAATACCGCATCTGCTTGAACATTCACGGTAAACTGCTCAGTTTTCTTACCAGTGGCCCGAATTTCAACCTGATGAGTGCCCACTGGCAACTCCAAATCCACCGGGGTCATATTACTTCTCAACAAACCATTGACATAAAGCGTGACTGTTTGAGGCTCAGTGCTGAGGACCAAAGTACCGGTTTGGTTAGCCAGCACCGTGCCCATCATCAATAAATGGTAAAACCAAACTATGCTTTGTACAGCTCTCATTTTTACTCACCCTCTCAATTTTATCCATCCCTAACCGTTTGTTAATATTAATAATTTTTACAGTCTCTATATGGACAATTTTCCATAATACCAGTTACATTTTTTTCTCCAACCACTGCTCTTCCTGTTGCAGGGTCCACAAATGGGCATAAATTCCCTTTAAGGCTAATAATTCCGCATGACAACCCTGTTCAACAATGCGACCCTGTTCCATAACCATAATTTGATCAGCATCCACAATAGTTGACAATCGATGAGCAATAACCAAAGTCGTATGATTGGCTGCCACTTGAGCCAAGGCAGTTTGGATAGATTGCTCCGATTTAGAATCTAAAGAAGAAGTGGCCTCATCAAAAATCAAAATTTTAGGACGTTTCAAAATAGCCCGCGCAATAGCCACTCGTTGCTTTTCTCCCCCAGACAATTTAAGTCCCCTTTCTCCTACTATAGTATCATAGCCGGCAGGTAAAGTTATAATAAAGTCATGAATATCAGCCAGTTGTGCTGCAGCCACAATTTCAGCTTTGGAGGACTGAGGATTGGCATAACTGATGTTATAATAAATACTTTCATTAAATAAAATCGTATCTTGTGGCACAATACCAATGGCAGCCCGCAAACTGGCTTGAGTCACTTGTTCAATAGGTTGTCCATCAATGGTAATTTGTCCCCCGGTAACTTCATAAAATCGAAATAACAGGCGGGCCAGCGTCGATTTACCTGCCCCACTGGCCCCCACCACGGCCACCTTTTGTCCAACGGAAATTTTAAAACTGATTTCTTGTAAAATGGGTCGTTCCACTTGATAATGAAAACTGACCTTATCAAATACAATTTCTCCTCGGTCAATTTGTAAGGAAGTGGCTTGGGGATGATCTTGGATTTCCGGTTGTAATGCCAACAATTTAAACATTAAATCCATGTCTGCCAAAGCATATTTAACTGATCGATAAACGACACCTAAGAAATTTAAGGGAATAAACAATTGCAACAAAAAAGCATTGACCAACACCAAGTCGCCTAAACTCATATCGCCATTGACCACTCCTTGAGCAGCGAAAATCATGATCAAAGTGACTCCCAAAGCAATAATGGCCGATTGTCCAAAATTTAAAGCCGACATGGAAGTTTGACCTTTTACCGAAGCTTCTTCCCAATAGCGTAAAGTGGTGTCATAGCGTTGCATTTCCAAGGATTCGTTGCCAAAATATTTGACGGTCTCATAGTTCACCAGACTGTCAATAGCTTGATTATTGGCCTCAGATTCCCGGCGATTGGCTTCATGACGAAATTCCATGCGCCATTCTGTCACAGCCAGGGTAAATGCCACATAAATACTCACCGTAAGCAGGGTGACCAGTACAAATTTGAAATCGTAGTTGATCAACAATACCAAGGTGATGAGCAAGATTTCGGCAAAAGTGGGAATGATTTGGAAAATCAAGTAATTGAGCAGGGAACTGATGCTTCGAGTGCCACGTTCTAAGTCTCGAGATAAAGCGCCAGTTTGTCGTTCCAAGTGGTAACGTAAAGAAAGACGGTGTAAATGATTGAGCACTTGATTGGAAACTCGCCGCATGGCTCGAAATCGTACTCTGGCAAAAATAGCGTCACGTAACTCATTGAATAAAGAGCTCAACAGTCGCAGAGCCCCATAGCTGGCTAACAGTCCCAACGGTAAAATCCAAGAGGTATGATTTAAGGCATCGACAATGTGTTTTAGGACAATGGGAATGCCAACATTGGCCACTTTGGCAAATATCAATAGCAGCAGGGCAAATAACACACGGCCACGATAGTCCCAAATGTAGGGAAGAAGTCCGCGCAAGTTGTTGCGATCTTGGCGATTGTCATGAATTGGTTGAGTATGTCTTTGATGAAGAGGAGGAGGCATTTTGCTTAAATTAGGGTAGAGAATAGAAAATTTTTCATTTTGGGGCACATTCTGTTGATTTTATTTCACTCAATAGCATGGGTCCCAAAGGGGGTTTGTTGCCCAGCTGATGTTCATAAACCAGGGTATAACTCATGACATTTTTCACATATTGATGAGTTTCAGAGAAGGGAATTAATTCCACCCAAATATCTGCCGGCAAGCAGGAATATTGAGTTTGCCAACGTTTGGCTCGACCCGGTCCAGCATTGTAGGCAGCGGTGGCCAGTAAATAATTGTCTGAGAATTGTTTGAGTAGGGTTTTTAGGTAAGTCGTGCCCAATTGAATATTCATGTCTGGAGTAAAGAGCAGGTTATCGTCCACTAAGTTAACTTTTTGTATTCTCGCCATTTCTTTGGCCGTGCTGGGCAGTAATTGCATCAGTCCCAAAGCCCCGGCTCGGGATTTGGCTTCTACTTGCAATGCACTTTCTTGGCGAACAATAGCATATACCCAAGCCAATGGGAGTTGTTGGGTTTCGGCATGACGAGAAATGGCGTCGTGAAATGCAAGGGGGAAGCGGATATTCAGATCGTCCCAAAATGGAATTTTGGCAATGGTAACAATGGCTTGGTAATGCCAGCCCCATTGGTGAGCAAGCCAGGTGGCAGCCGGCAGTTCTTCTGGAGAAGTGTTGTCTAGGGCGGTATTCCATTCTAATTGAGCATATTCTGCCAGTCCCACGAAATACAATTCTCTGGCTCGAATGATACCCGGGCGTTTCGAGAGTTGAGTTTCTAAAGGGAGGTTACGAGGTAGGGAACGGACTTGTAATTGATAAGGTTCTCCCAAACGTTCGGCAGATAGAAAACCATAATAGTCTCGTTGTTGAGCCACAGTTTGGTAATATTGTTCCGCTTCTGTGATATTGCCCAATTGTTCCAAAGCCCGGGCGCGCCAATAGGACCAGCGTAATTTGTTGTTTTCAGCAATTGGCAAATTTTGGGTGGATTCGGCAATTTCTGACCAGTTTTGTTGCAGCAAGGCTTTTTGTAGGTGAGTTCGCCCAGTTTCTTCGTTGAATTTTGGATCGGTTATTTTCCAAGCGGTTGTTACAGGTGGATTTTTTTCGGTTTCTTTGGAAGCTAACAGTTGTTGGAGTTCTTTTCGTTGGGCGCGGTTAAATGTATATTGTTTCTGATAGAGTTGCCAATATTCTTTGGCTTTGTCAGGTTGGGTGTTGGCGAGTTGTTTGAGTCCATAAACTAGCATTTCTCTGGTTAATTCAGTGTCGGTTTGTTTAAAGTTTTTTAGGGTATTTTCTGGGGAATGATGGAGGTTTTGCCATAGGTTTAATAGGGGCACATCGGTTTTGGGCAGTTGTTTTCCAAGATGTAGAGCCAGTTTAAAATTGCCTTTTTGTATGGCTAAACGAATGCGTTGCCAATAGTCGTGAGGGGTCAGTTGAGTTTGTTGATGGAGATAGTCAAATGCAGAGTCACAGGCTTGAGGTTGGGAATGGTCCACCATCCAAATGGCTTTGGCTTGTGTAAAGTCTGCAGGTTGCCAGGGGGTTTCGGTGGCAAGTAGGGCGTGTAAGTAATTGCATTGTAAGGTGATTTCGGTTTGTGGAGTGTAGGCACTTAAAAAAGTGGCCCATTGTTGTTGGGTGGCGAGTTGTTGGAGCCATTGTTGTTGGAGTCGTTGGGTGATGGGACTGTCTGCATAGTGGTTGAGAAAGTCAAATAGTTCCGCAATGGGAGCGATATGTAAGCGGTCTTTTAGGTAGAAATAGCGCAGGTAATAGACGATGGGATAGTCGTGCAGTTGTTCAATGCGTTGATTAAATAGGGTAAAATTTTCGGTAGCCAAAGCATGTTGAGCTTCTTTAAATTGCCAGCGTTGTTGGGAAAGCAGGTCATCTTCAGCAATGGTTAGATTGGAGTGGATTAGGAAGATGAGTGGGTAGGTGAAGAGATGAAGTTTCATAGTGTTAGGGTGTGTTTTGAGTCAATGGGTTTTGATTTTTTAGGCGGAAATCACCAGTTGTAATTCCAGGTGTCCCATTTTGATCAGATTGCCTGAGGTCAAGGGGAGTGGTTGAAAGGGTTTTAATTGTTGTCCGTTGACCCAGGTACCAGTGAAGGAGTTTAAGTCTTCGATGTGCAATTGATTTTTAAGGAGAATTAAACGAGCGTGTCGATTGGATAGGTTGATTTGAGGAAAAACGCAGTCAGCCAGTTGAGGGGAGCTTCCTATTACCCATCCTTTGTCCCAAGTGTAAGCTTGAGTTTTGGGAATGTGGTAGAGGGCTTGTTGGGAGGTTTGTTCAATGAGGGAATAGGTTGTTTGGGGAGTTGGAGTTGTTGGATTGGAATGGGATTTCGGATAATTGGATTGGGGAATGGCCATGAGAAATTGTTGTTTTTGCCGTAAAATGAGCAGCAGGATTAAAAGGGCAGTTAAAATGGCAATAATGGTCCATTGAATCCAGTTATTTTGGGAGATGTATTCTGGATTTTTTTCAGTTATTATACAGGGTTGTGTGATTTCAGTGAATGGAATGTGTTGATTTTTCAGGGCGTCAATTAGAACTGAGCTGTGGCTGGCAAAGAAGACACCACTGATGATTTCGCCACTGGTCAGGGAGGCAACGAGGGAGGTTTTGACGGTGTTGATACCTATAACTTGTCCACAGGTGTTTAGGAGTGGACCTCCGCTATTACCAGAGTTTATTTCTGAGGTGTGTTGAATGATGCGAAATGGAGAGGTATTGCCTTCCCAAGTGGCATTGATCATTCGACTGAGGGTGCCCATGGTAACACTGCTTTCGGCAGTTAAACGTTCAGTGAGAACTTCGGCGGCTTCTGGAAAACCAATGGCATAGACTGGACTGCCTTTGTCAGGTTCAAAAGGGGTGAGGGGTAAAGTAGGGCAGTTTAAGCCGGGAACTTCCAGTAGAGCCAGGTCTTTTTCTTGGGAAAACCAGATGAGTTGGGCTGGTTTGAGGGCAATGTGTTCGGTACGGTGATCTTGGGAGAGGGCTGCGGAAAGTGAGCCTCCATTGGCTACTACATGATAGTTGGTTACGACTTGGGGACGTTGGTTGATGACGAAGCCAGTGCCAATGTTTCCTTGTTGGTTGAGGATAAGTACTACACTTTTGTCTAACTCAGCAAAATTGGGGTTGGCTAAGTTGACTAAGGTTAGGAAACTGAGTATTATCCAACCGTTCATGGTTTTAAAATCATCTGTATTGAAGGGTGAGTGTTTTGATTGCCATAGGAATCGAGTGGGGGATTGGAATATGGGATGGGCAAGATTGAGAGGGCCAGTAATAGGATCATTCCCAGTAACCAGTAACTTAATTGGGTCAAACGAGGGTTGGGAATTGTTTTAGGTCGGGCAAGGATGACGGACACATTGTCGCCTTGAGGTCCCCCAGCCCGGACGGCATTGGCAACCAGGTGTTTGGCAATTTTTGATAGAGGAAGGTCAAATCGTTGTAAACCGTTTGACATTTCTTGAGGAGAAATGCGTTCCCAAAAGCCGTCGCTGCACAATACAAAGCAGTTTTGAGACCGTATAACAGTTTGGCCAAAGTCTGGCTCTAAGTTTTTCTGATTGCCCCCCAACCATTTTAGCAGGCGACCTTGATCAGGATGGTTGGCCATCGAGTGTTCATGGAGTCGTCCCAAATCGACCAGCATTTGTACAACAGAATGGTCTTGAGTGCGCCTCAGTAATTGCTGGCGTCGAAAATGATAGAGTCGACTGTCGCCAAGATGAGTCCAGTAGGCTTGATGGGCAGTTAGATATAAAATTACACAGGTGCTGTGAGGTGAAATATTAAGTTGGGCACCAATGCCATCAATCAGTTGTTCAGCGCGAACCAATATTGTGTATAACAAGGACATGGGCTCAAAGTCTTGATAATTCTGCCAAGTAAGGCGGGCGGCTTCAATCACCGCGTGAGCGGCCAATTTTCCTCCTTCATGACCTCCCATGCCATCTGCCAGTACCAGTAAATGGTCTTGTCCATTGGAAAAGAAGGCACTTTGGTCTTGTTGTTCCTCGCGGCCACCAATATGCGCTACTTTTGCAATTTCCCACTCCATAGATTATCCTTATCAACGTTGAAATAACTGCTGGGTTCACTCAAACTAATATCATAGAACTGTTACAAAAGCCCACGTAGGTTGGAGTGTGGTGCGTTTCTTTGCCCCCTAAATAATAAACGTAGGGGCATAGGCGCAGCGTCATGCACCTATTGAGGTTAGGGCAATGACGGTACGAAAAGAGACAGTTATCCACCCTACGCGGACTTCAAAGTGGTCAGAGTTGTCTTTTGCAAGAGGTCTCATGACTAAAACGGGGTGTTGCACCTGTTAGGGTGTGGCAATTTTTTTATTCAGTTGGATTAATTATTGTGCGACTTTATTTTATCATAGGATGGCTTCCATTTTTTATCAGTACGGCCTTGGCTGCTGAAGAGTTTGCGATTTGTAAACCCTTGACTGAAATAGCTCCGCCTAGACCGCAATTACCTCCCTCTGAAAAGGGTCGCATTCGGTTATTTGCGGATGAGGCCGTGTTACAAGAGCAGGAAAATATCTCTATTTTTAGTGGGAAAGTCCTGATGCAACGGGATGAGCAAATTTTAAGTACTCAATTGATCGTCTATGATCGAGATAAGGAACAGATTGCTGCGGACAATCAGTTTACCTTATGGGATAAACAGTTTATCGTCAGCGGTCAAAAAATCAAGTTGTTGCCCGAACATCGTGGAGAAATGAATGAAGCCAGTTATTGGTTATTGAACCGTCGGGCTTGGGGATTGGCTGACAAAGTTATCAAAGTCAATGAGAATAAGATCATGTTAGAAAATGCCAGTTATAGCACCTGTGACCCAGAAAAGCAAATCTGGCAATTACAAGCCCGTCAAGTAGAACTGAATGAAGACACTGAAATGGGAACAGCACGCCATGTCAGAATCAATCTATTGGGCATTCCGGTATTTTATAGCCCTTACCTCTCCTTTCCGCTCACTTCGGCAAGAAAATCTGGTTTTCTACCTCCCAGTCTCGGCAGTTCAGATGAAACAGGCACTGAATTGAGCGTTCCCTATTACCTTAATTTAGCCCCCAATTATGACGCAACCCTGACCACTCGGATGATGTCCCGACGAGGACTGTTACTGAACACTGAATTTCGTTACCTGACAACTCAGACTGGCGGACAATTGGAAGTTGAATATCTTCCCCACGATCAAGCTTTTGGAAAAGATCGCAGCTCCCTATCCTTTCGACACCAAGGCATTCTCACTCCCCGCTGGTACACGGACCTCAATGTAAACTATGCTTCCGATTCCCGTTATTTTGAAGAATTAGGGAACAATATCAATGTTGCCAGTTTAACCCACTTAGAAAGACGTGGGGACCTCTACTATTTTGGAGAAGGCTGGCAACTGCTGACTCGTCTCCAAGGATTTCAAACCCTAGATCCGTCGCCTTGGGCAAAACCCTATCAACGTTTACCCCAATTATTATTGAGCACAACACTGCCCAATCGCAATCGAGCACTCAATTCCCAATTGACTGCCGAATTCACCCATTTTACCCGGGACACGGAAATTATTACTGCCCCTGTAGGCAATCGTTTCGATGTAACCGGTCTTTTTGTCTACCCATGGCGCACTTCCGGCACCTTTCTCGTTCCCAAATTATCACTTCGTTACACTCTTTACGACTTGGACAAATTGAACGATTCCAAACTCAATGACACTCCAGACCGACTCTTATTTACCTTCAGTACTGACAGTGGACTGTTTTTGGAACGAGATTGGGAATGGTGGGGAAAAAATGGTATTCACACTCTAGAACCTCGTCTATTTTACCGTTTCACTCCCTACCGGGCTCAAGAAAATTTACCGGTTTTTGACACTGCAGAATATGATTTTTCCTTTGGACAACTGTTTCGTCATAATCGATTCAGCGGGGCAGATCGAATTGACGATGCTCATCAAATCAGCTTAGCCCTTACTTCCCGACTGATTAGCGATGAAACCGGGCAAGAATATTTACGTGCCAGTGTTGGACAAAGCTATTATTTTCGGGACCGTCGAATAGCTCTACCAGGAGAAACTGAAGCCATAGAATTAACTCAAGGATCTTCGCCCATAATTATGGAATTTTCCAGCCAATTGACTCCCCATTGGGAAACTGCTGCCACAATTCGTTGGGATTCCCATCAAGATAATACTGAACATACAGTCCTGAAAACTCGTTACCATCCAGACCGGGAACATTTACTCAACTTATCCTATCGATTGCGAGACTCTATTTTGGAACAAACCGACATTTCCTGGTATTGGTCCCTTGGTACTCGTTGGAGCATGTTGGGACGCTGGAATTACTCTCTGCCAGATGAGAATACATTGGAAACTTTCGCTGGTTTGGAATACAACAGTTGCTGTTGGGCAGTCAGGGGAATTGCCCGACGTTACTTGAACAATGTGGATGGCAGCAGTTACTTAAACGGGTTTTTCTTACAGTTTGAACTGAAAGGATTAACTGGAATTGGAAAAAAGGCAGATTCCTTTTTGGAACAACGTATTCCTGGTTATCATGATGATTTTTAATTGGAATTTTATTTGGTTGTTCTGAGTTGGAAGTGAGAAACATGTTATTTTGTCGAACAACATGTTTTAGTTTACAAATAGAGCTCTTAATTGGACAATTTAATATAGTTGTGTTTAACAGAAATTTCCAATGTAAACGGAGCGGTTCCCACTTCGGTGGTAGAGCCAATTTGACCCTGTAAAGCTTTTTTGGGATCGTAAGGGGACAGCAAAGTATTTGCTTGAAAAAAATAGCTATTTTTACGAACTTCATTGGCAAATTGTTCAAACAGATAGAGAGCATTTTGATAATTACCCCCAAATGGAGAAATTTGTCCATAGAGGCGTAAATTTTCCAAAAAAAATTCTGGCGGCCCTGGCTTTTCAACGGGCATATTGCCCTTATTTCCCTTGTTAAATCCCTTATTTAAAAGGAGATTCGGTGGAGCAGCCGGTGGTAGAAAATCATTTTTCAATTCCCATTCTAAACGTTGGATTTGCAAATTGGGATGCTGAACCAGTATGGCGCTGATTTTTTGCAAAATAGGTTCCGGCGATAAAGTCATTGATTTCAGGTATAAACCTGTATCTACAATGTTGCGAATTAATACGATGTCTAAAGGTAAATTAGGCACTTGTCCTTGTAAACGAGCAGTTTCTTCAATCAACTGCAAGGCTTTGGAACGTTTCTGTTCCCCTTGTTGTTGCACGGTTTGAATCAATTGAAAGGTTTGATAACTGAGTAATGTTCCTATCCCTATGGAAAATAGGGCGGATAAATATAAAATTGCCCGTACTTTTCGATAGGTGAAGTAGCGTCTTTCTACACTCTTTGCATAATGGTTTTTTAGATGCCATTCTTTGCTCAATAGGTACAAAATGAGATGGTAAGGGAACAGTTGCTCAATATTGGTTGGGAGCAGTTTCCATTGTTCAGCAATTTCGGCAATGTCTAAAAAAACAGGGCTAAAAGAGTTCAATTTTTCAATAGGATAGGTTTCCAATTGGTTTTTTAAAGAATTTTCAGTTAGAATAAGAATTGGCAGGGAGTTTTTTGGTCCCAATGGGGGCAAAATTCGGGAATTTTCTAAATAACGTTGGGTTTTGACAATTTGATCGAAAATAGCTTCTCCCGGGGCAGAATCAATAGTTAGGGGACTGAGTCGACTCATTTTCAGATAGTGTTGAGAAAAGAAACTTTGTCGCAGTCCATATTGGCTGTGCTCTGCGATCCTAGGGGTCAACATGACCAATAGGGTGTATGGGTTGGAGGAGGTGAGTTTTTTTAACAGGAGATGAGTTAATAAGGGGATTGAAAAGATGCCAGCCAAAGGGACTTTGTGAGTCAAAATCAGTTGCAACCAGGGTTGTAATAGGGTGGACTGAGTTAAGGAGGTGAATAGTATTTGATCGTCTCCCCTTCCGGATTGAGAACGTCCCTGAACCATAGCATAGGTGTAGTTAGAGGATTCAAATAGGCGTTGCATTTTACGAGCTAATAATTTTTGCCGATCCATTCCCACTACATGAGGCAGGCTGGTCATTTGATATTCTTCTTTAACAGAATCTATCAGGCATATAATTGGGGTTTTTAAGTCGTCTAACAGGTATTGGGTGAATTCCTGTTCTGCATTGGGGGTAAAAGTTTGTATGCAGGTCAAGTGATTGCCATTGACTTGATAAGCCAAACAGTCCATGTCGGACAGGTATAGGATGCGTTTTGCCATGGTAGAGTTGTAAATTAGTTATTTGGTAAGGGGGATGTTTAGTTAGGGCCTGGTTGGTTTAAATCCAGCAATGGTATCATAAATAGGTCCCAAAACCGATAACATGACCCATCCTAACAGGAGTCCCATGATTACAGTCATGGCGGGCTCTATCAGAATTTGGATTTTTTCAATGGCTTCTTTAACTTCTCGATTATAAAAATAACTGACATTAGACAGTGCCTTATCTAATTCTCCAGTGCTTTCTCCCACGCTGACCATACGTAAAATTAAGGGTGGGAACAGTCCAATTCGTTCAAAACTTTCGGTAATGCTCATGCCTTCGGCAATATGGTCACTGACTCTTTGTAGAGCTTCTTCGATGACTAAGTTATTTGCCAGTTTTTTGCTGATTTCTAAACTGTCTAGTACGGTAATACCTGCTCCGTAAAGTAGAGCGAAAAAGGTGGCAAAACGGGCTAGGATAATTTTTTCTAGAATGGGACCAATAATCCATATTTTGAGTTTCAGTCGGTCTACTTTAAAAGCGACTAAGGGATTGGTTTTGATGGCAATTTTTAGCGTTGTAAATAGTATAATTGGGGTGATTATAATGGCGTACCAATAGTTGACAAAAAAGTTGGATACTATAATAAGTGCTTGAGTGTGCAAAGGAAGTTCTGTTTCGCCCACAGTTTTAACAAACATGATCAATTGGGGGACTAGGTAGATCATGAGGAAGAATAGGACAGTCAGGATGACAAGTAACATAAAGCTGGGATAGATGAGCAGTTTTTTGGTGCGAGCAATCATTTCATCTTGCCATTTTAGAGATTCAGTCAGGTGTTCAAAAATGGTGTTTAGGCGCCCGGTTTCTTCCCCGGTACGTACTAAACTGATGAAAACTTGGTCAAAGATGTCGGGGAAATGGGCCATGGCTTCTGAGAGTCGTTCTCCTCCTTGTACACTTTCAATAAGCATGGCAATAACTTCTCGAAATCGAGAAGGGTTGAGACTGTTTCTAAGGTCTTCCATGCCTTCTAAAAGAGGAACTCCAGCTCGGGTCAGTTGAGCCATGTGGAAGCAAAAGGTGATCAGATCGGGACGAGAAACTTGTCCGATTTGAAGATGTAATTTTTTTCTGGTATGGCAGTCAATGAGGTCAAGTCCCATGCGCTCCAATCTGGCTTCTAAATCATTGATATTATTGGCATCTAGTTGACCTTGAACAATGCGTCCCCGATTGTCCATTGCTTTGTAAAAAAAGGGTTGAGACATGGTTGTTTTCCTTAATGTTGTGTTTGGGTGGGTGTTTTTTTAAGTTAGAAACAGTTTTGTCTACTTAAAATAATGCTATAATAATTGTATAAGGTTATGGGTTATGCCAGTCAGAATGACAGTTTTTTAATCCAAAATGGAGGTAATTTAATGTTTGATTTGAAAATTTCTGATTTGTTTCAAGCAGATACTATTTCTAAACACTGGGCTACTGATGTCGTGAGTTTGGTCAATCCGGAATCTTCTGTTCAATTACCACAGCCAGGTTTGGGGGTGGCTCACCGTTGTTATTATTTTCATGATGTTACAGAGGAAGATTTAAAGTATTTTGGTCCAGAATCGGTGGGTTATCAATTGGCTACTCCAGAACAGGTTACGGATTTGTTGGAATTTACGAAACGGTTAACTTCAGAGAGTAAGTTGTTGGTGCATTGTCATGCTGGCATTTCTCGGTCAACTGCGACTGCCTGTGGTATACTTTGTCAGCACAATTTGTCTCCAAGTGTGGCTATTCAACGGGTTTTGGAAGTTCGTCCCCAAGCCTTACCCAATCTCTACTTGATCCGTTTGTTTGATGAGTTGTTGGATATGAGGGGGAGTTTAATTGAGGCTGTGGATACGGAATTAGAGCGATTTCATGGTCGCCTCTACAGGGAGTTGCATCAGTACTTTACATAAAGTGCTCCAGCCATTGTGTTTGGTACGAAACTTGGCATGAATCATTGAGTAGGAGAAATGAAATATACTTCTTATCTAACTGAGAATCTCTAATTTTAAAAATATAACTCAGTTTCAATTGACCTAAAATAGAATCCATTTTAAAGAAAACAAGGAATTCCTTTAAATGAGTATTGAACAGTTAAAGGCCACCAATCGTTGTGAAGGTTGCGATCTGAGTGAGGCTCAATTAGATGAGGAAGATTTAAGTGAAGCTAAGTTGTATGGGGCTAATTTGAATTTGGCCTCGTTAAATGGGGCTGATCTCAGTGGTGCAGATTTGAGAAATGCCAATTTGAATAATGCTTACTTAAAATTGGCAAATTTGAGTTATGCCTATTTATTTAGGGCGACCTTAAATGATGCTGATTTAAGTGGAGCAGATTTGCGTTGGGCAGATTTAAGCAATGCGGATTTGCGAGAAGCGGATTTGCGAGAAGCAGATTTACGGAAGGCAGATTTAAGTGAATCCAGTTTGGCAGAGGCCAATTTGAGTGGGGCAAATCTGCGAGGTGCAGATCTTCGTTGGACAGATTTGTATGAGGCTAATTTAAGTGAGGCTGATCTCAGTGGCGCTGATTTGACTGGCGCTGATTTAACGGGTGCTGATCTCAGGAATGCTATTTTAACCAAGGCCGATTTGAGTCGAACTGATTTACGGGGAGCTAATTTAACGGGTGCCATTCTCACTGAGGTTGATTTAAGCGTTGCCATTTTAAAATAGCTGAATTGAAGTTGTATCTGGCTGAATTGACCAGTTTAGATTGGCTCAATTTTGTTATGCTCAGTTCTACAAAAAGTGGAACTGAGCAGACTCGAATTATTATACGAGGGGCGCAAAAAATACTTCTTCCAATTTATCTACTTCTAATATCCGCAAACTCCACAATTCCAATTGCTCCTCTTGAGCTTGTGAAATCCTTTGTATTGCCCACCCTGGCAAATTGCCAAAACGTCGGGTAAGTTGACGTTGTAGTATGAGAGATTCTCCTTCCAATCTACCCTTATGTTCCCCTTCCAAAAAACCATCTTGGTACCAAATGGTTTCTCTGGTGTCTATTGTAATAGGCATGTTTTTAACCTCCTGTTTTAAGGTTTGTCGTGGAACTAAAAGGATCTGGCAAATGTGTTATTGTAGAGGGGACGTAAAAACGTCTTCCAATTTATCTACCTCTAATATCCGCAAACTCCACAATTCCAATTGCTCCTCTTGAGCTTGTGAAATCCTTTGTGTTGCCCACCCTGGCAAATTGCCAAAACGTCGGGTAAGTTGACGTTGTAGTATGAGAGATTCTCCTTCCAATCTACCCTTATGTTCCCCTTCCAATCTACCCTTATGTTCCCCTTCCAATCTACCCTTATGTTCCCCTTCCAATCTACCCTTATGTTCCCCTTCCAAAAAGCCATCTTGGTACCAAATGGTTTCTCTGGTGTCTATTGTAATAGGCATGTTTTTAACCTCCTGTTTTAAGGTTTGTCGCAGTTCTATACTGCGTAAATTTGCCAGAATTTGTAATTTTTCTAAGGCGTCTAGTCTAGCATTGCCGTGTAATTTGGCTATTTTTTGCAACAGGGTTCGTATAGTTTCTGTCTTTCGTTCTATTTTGCATAAGATAGCCAATAAGTTGTCCTCCAAAGAGGAGCTTTGTAATAAGGGGGCACAGTCTATTTCACGAATATCTACCAGTTGATAGCTAAATTGTAAATTTTTTTCAGACAGGTGAGCAGACATGTTTATTTTATCTCGTCCTACATACAAAACTTGTTGAGTAATGCTTTGATTATATTGTTGTTTAATGAGGAAGAAGTATTCTAGCATGCGCATGAGCATGTTGTCATCATTGTCGCTTTGAAGTTCTAGGTGATAGAGACTGCCATCTTTAAGGCGACTGACAAAGTCTGGTCGGCGATTTCGTACTGCTGGATATTCTACATTCAGTATTTCCTGGGGTTGTTGACCAATGAGAATATTAAACAGTTGTTGAGGGACTTGTTGGAATAGGGCTTTTAGAGTAATATCGTATTTCATGGGAGAAATTGAGTGTCTGTTGTTTACCCTCAGATTTGTGAGTAAGGAGGCTGTCTGCTCCCCCTTTGGAAAAGGGGAGAAGAATTGAATGGGGGGAAGGGGTATTCTTAAAGAATATATCGACTGAGGTCTTGATTGTTGACCAACTCTTTGAGATGTTCATCGACATAGTCAAGGTCAATTATCTTGTCTTGACCAGACAGGTCCGGAGCTGAAAATGACAGTTGTTCCAACAGGCATTCCATAACAGTGTGTAAACGCCTTGCCCCAATATTTTCTGTTTGTTCATTGACTTGCCAAGCCATTTCAGCAATGCGTTTAATGGCCGTTGCAGAGAATTGAAGAGAGAAGCCCTCTGTCTTCATCAGGGCAATGTATTGTTCAGTTAGGGAGGCATTGGGTTCGGTCAAAATGCGCACAAAGTCGTCAACGCTGAGGGCATTGAGTTCGACTCGAATGGGTAAGCGTCCTTGCAATTCTGGAATGAGGTCCGAGGGTTTGGACAAGTGAAAGGCGCCAGAGGCAATGAAGAGAATATGGTCTGTTTTTACCATACCATATTTGGTGCTGACAGTGCATCCCTCTACTAAGGGTAATAAATCTCGTTGTACCCCTTCTCTAGATACATCCGGTCCGCTGCTTTCTCCTCGTTTGGTGACCTTGTCAATTTCATCGAGGAAAACGATGCCGTTTTGTTCAACGCGTTCAACGGCTCGCATTTTCAAATCTTCTTCATTGACCAGTTTGGCCGCTTCTTCTTCTCGAAGTATTTTCATGGCTTCCAGAATACGTAATTTACGGGTTCTGGTGCGATTACCCGTGATATTTTGAAACATGCTTTGCAGTTGACTGGTCATTTCCTCCATGCCAGGGGGGGCCATAATTTCTACGCCAATTCGGGTCTCACTGGTCTCAATTTCAATTTCTCGCTCATCTAACTTCCCTTCGCGGAGCAATTTGCGAAATTTTTGTCGAGTGCTTGAGTTGTCATCGTTGTTGATTTCAAATCGATTTCCTCTAGGAGGAGGTAAAAGCACATCTAAAATTCGTTCTTCTGCCGCATCTAGGGCTTGATTTTCAACCCGGGTCACGGCTTCTTCCCGCATCATTTTTATTGCAATATCAATGAGATCTCGAATAATAGATTCCACATCTCGTCCAACATAGCCTACTTCGGTAAATTTGGTGGCCTCCACTTTGATAAAAGGCGCTTTAGCCAATTTAGCCAAGCGTCGGGCAATTTCAGTCTTACCAACTCCAGTAGGACCTATCATGAGGATATTCTTGGGAGTGATCTCATTACGCAAACTGGGCTCCACTTGTAAACGCCGCCACCGGTTACGTAATGCGATGGCCACTGCCCGTTTGGCCGCTGTTTGGCCAATGATATGCTTATCGAGTTCACTTACGATTTCTTTAGGCGTCATCTCACTCATGGAACTCATCCATTGTCTAACACTTCTATAATTAAATTGTGATTGGTATAAATACAAATGTTGGCTGCAATATGTAAGGACTTTTCAACAACCTCTATTGCAGTTAAATCGGTATTTTCTAACAGGGCTTGAGCCGCTGATTGCGCAAAAGCACCGCCTGAGCCAATGGCCATCACGCCATTCTCTGGTTCGATAACGTCGCCATTACCTGAAATAGTGAGTAAGGCAGTCTTATCCGCTACAATCAGTAATGCTTCTAATCGACGTAATAAACGATCTGTACGCCAATCCTTGGCCAATTCCACCGCAGCTCGAGTAAGTTGTCCCTGATGTTTCTCCAACTTGCCCTCGAATAACTCAAATAAGGTAAAGGCATCCGCAGTACCACCAGCAAAGCCAGCCAACACCTTATTATGATATAATCGGCGAACTTTACGCGCATTGGATTTCATGATGGTATTGCCCAAAGTGACTTGACCATCTCCGCCAATAACTGTCTGTCCTTGGCGACGAACTGATAAAATAGTTGTACCTCGAAATTGCTCCACCGTTGTCGTCTCAATTAAATACACCAAATAATGATACACTGTCTGACTTAATTTCTGCAACTTGGCTATAAAGACAGAAAAATTCAGCACCAAATTCACAGATTTATTGGCGTACTCTGATAATTCATACCCATTATTATTGAACTATAGACCAAGACGTATTATCATCTCAATACCATTAAACAATCACTTAACGGGCTATCCTTACTCATTTAAGGAAGACTCAAACTGCTCCTACTATAAAGTTAATCATACATCATCACCCCTATCATCTTTGGAGACAAATGAATGAGAACCAGTATGAATCAACAGGCTCGACGTACAAATCGAAAACTGGGATCATCCCCCAAGCAAAAACTCATTGGACACGGTTTGAACGAACTCGTCCTCATTTTTTTCAGTTTCATAGGACTCTACCTCTTCATTTCCCTAGTCACCTACTACCCAGCTGACCCTGGCATTTCCCACGGTGGCCAAGTCGAAGAAATCAGAAATAAAGGAGGACTGGCCGGTGCCCTATTTGCCGACCTTTTCTTCCTATGGTTTGGCTACTTTGCTTATCTATTCCCCATTATGGTAGGCTATGTCGGCTGGCTAATCTACCAAGGCAAACACCGAGACATTCTCGCTCAACCTAAGGACCTCATCATTCCAGGTGTCGGCTTTGTTCTCACCTTAATTGCAGGTTGCGGACTTGCCATCGTCCACTTTTCTGCCGAAAGCATTCTCCTCCCCAGCCATGCCGGTGGTCTGCTCGGCACTTGGGTAGGACACCTTTTAGTTGACATCGTAGACCCCCTGGGTGCTACCCTCATATTTCTAGCCATGTTTTTCACGGGAGTAACCCTACTCACCGGTCTATCTTGGCTCAAACTCATGGACACCCTAGGCTACCATACCCTACAATGGCTCCCCGTTCTCAACAAATATGCCAGCCGCCGCTTTTTCCCTTGGCTATTTAAACACCTTAAACAAACCCTGCTCCTACTTCTCAACCTCCTAAGAAACCTCCTTAAACAATTTCAACAAGGCACTCAACACACCTACCAACGCTGGCAAAAACGCCGGGCAGATTGGCGCAAAGAACGGGAACGATTGGCCGATGAATACGAAGAAGCTTATGATGACTACTATGAAGACGACGACTATTTTATCAAAGAAAAAGCCCGTCGTAACTCCGTTTCAGTCAAACCCAAAGACCACTATTCCCCTCCAATCACAGACCCCGTTTACCCCAATTACACCCTAGAAATACCCGCTGAACCCACAATCTCTCCCATAGAAGAACCCAAACAACCCATGCCCACCTGGACCCTTCCAGACATCGCCCTACTCAACCCTCTACCCAAAAAAAATCCCCTGCCCACCCCTGAAAAACTGGGGCAATGGTTACAAGACGGGCTCAAAACCCTCTCCATAGAATGCACCATTCAACACATCCATTCTGGTCCCGTGTTGACCCACTTTGAAGTGCAAATGCACACTTCAATCAACACCCAACACCTGGACGAATTAAACCAAGCCTTGGCTAAAACCTTACAAATCAATTACGTACGGACCTTAGAAACCCAACCCAACTTCTTCAACTTGGAAATTGAACATCCAGAACGCCAACCCATTCACCTCAAAGAACTACTCACCACTCAAGAATATCAACAAAGCACCTCTCCACTTACTGTGGGACTTGGACAAGACACCAAAGGTCACCCACTCATCCTGGACCTGGCACGCCTTCCTCACCTACTCATAGCTGGCAATGTGGGCACTGAAAAAACCATGATGATAGACACCCTGTTGCTCAGCCTGCTATTCAAAGCCAAACCAGAACAACTGCGCCTACTATTGATCGACAACGCCCAACAAGAACTCTCAGTCTATGCTGAACTTCCCCATCTCATCTCCCCCATCATTGCCGACCCCCAACACATCCCGGCAGCCCTAAAATGGTGTGTACAAGAAATGGAAAAACGCTACCGACTCATGGCCAGTCTCAACACCCGCAACATCAACGACTACAACCAAGCCATTCCCCAACTTCCCCCCGAAGAACTCACAACCCATCTTCCCTTACCTGCCCTACTGATCATCCTACATGAACTGGCCGAATTAACCAAACACCCTGAAATTGAGGATATTGAAAACGACATCACCCAACTCACCCAAAAAGCCCGCTCGGCCGGCATCCAACTCATCATTGCCACCCAACACCCCACTGTAAACGTCATTACCGGACTCATCAAAGCCAACATCTCCACCCGCATCGCCTTTCAAGTCACCAACAAAAGCGAATCCCGCACCATTCTCGGCCAAATGGGCGCAGAAACCCTCTTGGGACAAGGAGACATGCTCTTTTTAACTGCCAGTGTAGCCATTCGTGCCCATGCCAGCACCATCACAACCCGAGAAGTACAAAGAATCGTACATCACCTTAAAAATCAAGGACCTCCCAACTACCTATACACACCCAAGTAGAAAGAAAAAATAAATTCCCCTTTCTCAAAACCTGATTCAAATTACTGATTTTACAAGGAAAACAAAACTGCTCCCCTCCTTGACAAGAAAAAATTAAGAGGGGACACCCACTTTTGGAACACTGACATGAAAATAGACTGGTTAATTGTAGGCGCCGGATTCAGCGGATGCGTATTGGCAGAACGAATCGCCTCCCAACTTGGACAAACCGTACTCATCGTTGAACAACGTTCCCATATTGGCGGCAATGCCTATGACGACTACGATGAGCATGGCATTCTCATTCACCACTACGGTCCCCACATCTTTCACACCAATGCCCACTACATATGGGACTACCTCAGTCAATTCACCCAATGGCGAATTTACCACCACCAAGTACTTGCTCTCGTAGAAGGAAAACCCATTCCCATTCCCTTTAATTTCAACTCTCTATATCAACTATTTCCAACCCGCTATGCAGACAAACTCACCCACCAACTCATTCAACACTACGGGCTCAACACCAAAATTCCCATCCTAAAAATTCTAGAAACTGCCCCCACCCCAGACCTCAAATTTCTAGCCGACTACATTTATCAAAACCTCTTTCACCACTACACTCTCAAACAATGGGGCATAAAACCAGAAGCCCTCAGCCCGGGAGTCACAGCCAGAGTTCCCATTCATCTCAGTAGAGACAACCGCTACTTTCAAGACCAATATCAAGGACTTCCAAAACTCGGCTACACCAAACTATTCAACAACCTCATCAAACACCCTGCCATCAAACTGCTGCTCAACACCCCCTATCAAGAACTCATAGGACAAATTGACTACCGACACCTCATCTTCACCGGTCCCATCGACGAATACTTTTCATATCAATTTGGAGAATTACCCTACCGCAGCTTGCACTTTAACTTCATACACACCCCCGACCACCAACATCAACCCGTAGCCACTTTAAACTACCCTAATGACTACCAATTTACCCGCATCACCGAATTCAAACACCTCACCGGTCAACAAATGCAAGGCAGCACCTACGTAGAAGAATACCCCCAAACCTATCAACCCGGCCACAACCTCCCCTATTATCCCATTCCCCAAGAAGAAACCCGGGAACTCTACCGCAAATATGCCAACCTGGCAGAATCCCTTAAACACCAAATCCTCTTTGCTGGACGTCTTGGAGACTACCAATATTACAACATGGACCAAGCTGTCGCCCGCGCCCTCACCCTATTTAAAACAGTCATCTGTCAAAACTAACCACAGACCCAACTATGCATGCCCAGCGCCATTCCTCCCTTAAACTACTGTTGACTCTACTCATCCCAATCCTGTTCCTGAACTGTGCCACCATCCCCCCTGGTCTCACCTATGACAACTTTCTCCGCGTCAAAAAAGGCATGACTGAACAACAAGTTATCAAAATTCTCGGCGAACCCACTGACATCACCAGCGTCAGCGTCGACACCCTTGGCGTGGGAGAAATATTTGGAATCAGCGAAGTCTCTGGCACCAACATGTTTTGGGTCACCGACAAAGCCAAAGCCAACATCATCTTTCTACAAGGCAAAGTCAAAAGCAGCAACTTTACCAACCAATTTTAAGGAACTCTGATATGCGCCAATACTTACTGGGAATCCTCACCCTCTTCCTCTTTTACTCTCAATTTCTTCCTGCAGAACCATCTGCTGCTTTAGGCTACACACCCGCCTACCCCCCCCATTTTAAACATTTCAACTATGTCAACCCTACAGCCCCCAAAGGCGGTGAACTCATCCTGCCCGGCTTTGGCAGCTTCGACAGCCTCAACCCCTTTCTACTCAAAGGCATAGCTGCCGATGGTCTCGGTCTCCTATTCTTTGAAACCCTCATGCTCAAAAGCCAAGACGAACCCTTCAGCGTCTATGCCCTACTGGCCCAAGACATACAATTAGCCCCCGACAAACTCTCAGTCACTTTCCAACTCAACCCCCAAGCCCGCTTCTCCGACGGCAGCCCAGTCACCGCAGAAGACGTAAAATTCTCCTTTGACACCCTAAAAAGTCCCCAGGCCCATCCTCAATACCGATTCTATTGGCACGACATCCAACAGGCTGAAATCATTGATCCTCTCACCATCAAATTCAAATTTGCCAAAATCAACCCGGAATTGCACCTTATCGTAGCCGACATTCCCATCTTCTCCAAAACCTCAACCCAAGGCAAACCCTTTGATCAAATTGTCAACACCCCCCTATTGGCCAGCGGTCCCTACATAATCAAAAATCACGACCCCGGCAAATACATCACCTACACCCGCAACCCCAACTATTGGGGCAATCACCTCAACGTTCGACAAGGCACCTACAACTTTGACCAAATCACCTATAAATATTACAAAGACATGGAAATCTCCCTAGAAGCCCTCAAAGCCAAAGAATTCGATTTTATGGCGGTCTACAACTCCAAAGCCTGGGCTCGAGACTATGTAGGTCCCCAATTTGACAGTGGACAACTCAAAAAACTCGAATTACCTCACCAAAATAACGCTGGCATGCAAGGCTTCGTGTTCAACCTGCGACGTCCACTTTTCCAAGACCTCCAAGTTCGTAAAGCCATCAACTTAGCCTTCGACTTTGAATGGGCCAATGACAACCTCTTTTTCAAACAATACCAACGCTGCAACAGCTATTTCAGCAACAGCGAACTTGCTGCCCCCAAAACTCTTCCTCAAGGTGAAGAATTGGAATTGTTAACCTCAATACAACAACGCTTTCCCAAACAATTTCCCTCCGAAGTTCTCACCACAGTCTGGCAACCAGTTTCCAGCGCAGCTCCTCATTCTCTACGAGATAACCTGCGTCAAGCCAAAGCTTTACTGACTGCTGCCGGTTGGCAATTGAAAGAGGACATCTTGCAAAACAACAAGGGTCAAAAATTAACTTTTGAAGTGTTACTGGTACAAAAAGGCTTTGATCGCATTTTGGAACCATTTGCCCGCAACCTAAAGAAATTGGGAATTGAACTCACCTATCGTCTCATCGACATTTCCCTCTATCAGAAACGCTTGAATAACTTTGATTTTGATATGATAGTTTCCACCTTTCCCCAATCTCAATCGCCTGGCAATGAATTAATGAATGCCTGGCATTCCTCTGCTGCCCACCAAGAAGGAAGCAACAATTGGCCAGGAGTTGCCGAGCCAATTATTGATAGCCTGATTGAAAAAGTCATTTATGCTCCCAATCGAAAAACTCTGATCACTGCCACTCATGCCTTGGATCGCGTATTGCTGCAAGGAGAATATCTAGTTCCCAACTGGTATATTGGGGTACATAGAGCCGCTTACTGGGACAAATTTGGACGTCCTAAACAATTGCCTTTATATTACAATGTTCCCGAAACAGTTGCTCAAACTTGGTGGTGGGAACAATCAGATCCCGCTTCTAATGACTCAATAAACTCCAAAAATAAATAGGAAACTCAATCACATGAACTCCTCTTATCCCCTGAATAGGAGAAACTTTCTAACCACTGCTGGCTCCATTCTCTTGATAGAACTTGTTCCCAGCCTACTTTATGCAGACATCATCCGAGAAATAGAGGGTCCCGTTTCTGTCAATCGGCAACCTGCCAATCTAAGAATGCTGGTTCAACCCGGAGACACCATCAAAACCGGTCCCGATGGGAAAGTCATCTTTGTGATTGGACAAGATGTCTACCAATTGGGGGAACAATCCACCTTACAGTTAGAAGGTTCCTCTAAAAATCCAATAGTCAAAGCCCTGCGTCTGATCAGCGGCACCTTGATAGGCGCTTTTGACGCGGGTTCCAAACGCATTCAAGTACCCAGTGCTGCCATTGGAATCCGTGGGACTGGCTTTTTTATCCAAATCCAACCCCATCGCACCTACTTTTGCACTTGCTACGGGAAAACGGAACTTACCACCGAAGGCAATCAATCCCAACGACAACTGATTGAAGCCAGTTATCATATTGCTTACAGTGTGATTCACGATCAAGCCAATCCTCAACTGGTCCCGGACAGTATGCAAGGTCACATTGACGAAGATCTTTTTTACCTAGAATCTTTTGTTGGACGCAAACCCCCAGAAACCTTCAAGTCTCCCCAATGATATCTTACATCCTAAAACGCATCTTACTCATGATTCCCACTTTGTTTGGGATCATGTTGATCACCTTTATTATCACCCAATTCGTACCTGGAGGACCTGTAGAACAATTGATCAACCAATTGAAACACAGTTCCCAAGTTACAGGAGAAGCCTCAGCTGGAGTTCAAGGTTTATATCGAGGCGCCACCGGGCTCGATGAAACACACATTCAGGAATTGAAGGTCCTCTATGGCTTTGACAAATCTCCAGTGGATCGCTTTATTCTCATGATGAAACGTTACCTAACCTTTGATTTTGGAGAAAGTTACTATCATCATCAACCAGTGATCGATCTGGTTATTTCCAAACTGCCAGTCTCCATCAGTTTGGGACTTTGGACCTTTTTCCTAACCTATTCCATCTGCATTCCCTTGGGTATTGCCAAGGCAGTGCGAGATGGAAGCTCCTTTGATGTAGTAACCAGCACCCTCATTTTGGTCGGCTATGCCATTCCTGGATTTCTACTGGGACTTGCACTATTAGTACTACTTGGGGGAGGCAGTTTTTGGGACATTTTCCCATTACGAGGTTTAGTCTCTGACAATTGGCACCATTTAAATTGGTACCAAAAGATCCTAGACTACCTGTGGCACATCACCCTACCGGTCTTAGCTATGACTATCGGCAGTCTGGCAGTGATGACTTTATTGACCAAAAACAGTTTTATTGAAGAAATTCGTAAACAATACGTTTTGACTGCTCGAGTCAAGGGACTTAGTGACTCTGCGGTTTTATACAAACACATCTTCAGAAATGCCATGATTCCCTTAATCACTGGCTTTCCAGCTGCCTTCCTCGGAGCATTTTTCACTGGCAGTTTATTGATCGAAACCATCTTTTCCCTAGATGGATTGGGACTGCTTTCCTACGAATCGATTTTGAAACGAGACTATCCAGTAGTTTTAAGCACCTTATATCTGTTCACCTTGTTGGGATTAATTGCAAAATTATTAACTGATCTCAGTTATGTGTTCATTGATCCCCGCATCCAATTTGAATCTGTCCAACAATGAACAACTTAACCTCTACTCAACGATCTTGGCAACGCTTTAAATCAAATCGTCGGGGCTATTACAGCCTGTGGATTTTTAGTATTCTGTTTATTCTTAGCCTGTTTGCAGAATTGTGGAGCAATGACAAACCTTTGGTCATTTTTTACCAAGGAGATTACTATTTTCCTCTTGTCACTGTCTATCCTGAAACCACGTTTGGAGGTGACTTCGAGACTGAAGCGGAATATCAGGATAACTATTTGAAGGAAAAGTTTAATCAGGATGGGAATTGGGTATGGTATGCCCCCAATCCCTATTCCTATAACACCATCAATTATGACAATGCCCAACCCAATCCGGCACCACCTTCCAAAGACAATTGGTTAGGCACTGATGATCGAGGGCGAGATGTGTTGGCACGCCTGATTTATGGCTTTCGACTGTCGGTACTGTTTGGCCTAGCACTTACTGTCATTGGGACTGCCATGGGCATTCTGGCTGGCGCCATTCAAGGCTATTTTGGTGGCAGAATTGATCTATTTTTTCAACGCTTTATTGAAATATGGAACAGTATGCCAGAATTATATCTGTTGATCATTTTTGCCTCTATTTTCAATCCCAGTCTGTTGTTACTATTAGTATTGCTGTCCCTATTTGGTTGGATGGGACTGGCTGACTATGTGCGAGCAGAGTTTTTGCGAGGTCGCAACATGGATTATGTAAAAGCAGCTCGAGCATTGGGAGTGCCCAATTTCACAATTATGTGGCGCCATTTGTTACCCAATGCCATGACTCCCGTGATCACCTTTTTACCTTTCCGAATCAGCAGTGCCATCTTGGCCTTAACCAGTTTAGACTTTTTGGGGTTGGGACTACCCCCTTCTGAACCCAGTTTGGGCGAATTATTAGCCCAAGGGAAGGCCAACATTTCCTCTTGGTGGCTGTCTCTTAGCACCTTTATCGTTTTAGTGGGAACATTGGTATTGCTGATTTTTATTGGGGAAGCGTTACGAGAAGCTATTGACAGTCGGAAGGGAGGAGATTAAGCAAGTTTGATAAAATGAAATTGGATCGGAAGTAAATCAAACAAAGAATGCCCTGCAATTCTCAATCAACTTGGGTTATTCTTAAGATTTCTTCAAAAGAAGTGTCTCCATTCCAAGCGCGTCGAATCCCATCTTCTTGAATGGAGACTGTTTTTTGGGCAATATGAGCTTCCAGTTGATGCTGTCCCACTTCATCATGAATGAGAGCCCGTAATGGGTTATCCACCACAATAAACTCATAAATTCCGGTGCGGCCCCGATAACCCATAAAACCACACTGCTCACAACCACTTGCAAAATAACCCGATCGTTTATCCTGTGTAGACATGGGAATGGCAAGTCTCTGTAACAAAGAAGGTTCCAAAATCCGCATCACTTTACAAGAAGGACATAACAATCGGACCAATCGTTGGGACATTATTCCAATCAAGCTGGAAGCCAATAAAAATGATTCAATTCCCATATCTCTTAAGCGAGCCACAGCTCCAATAGCCGTATTAGTATGCAAAGTAGACAATACCAGATGCCCGGTTAAACTGGATTGCACCGCAATTTGAGCAGTTTCCAAATCTCGAATTTCTCCCACCATGACCACATCTGGATCTTGACGCAAAATAGCGCGTAACCCTCTGGCAAATGTCATATTGGTTTTGGGATTCACTTGAGTTTGCCCAATACCATCCAAGTAATATTCTATCGGATCCTCAACAGTCATGATATTGCAACGTCGATTATTCAAATGATTCAACATCGCATATAAACTGGTGGTTTTTCCCGAACCTGTGGGACCGGTCACCAACAAAATACCAAACGGTTTTTGTAACTGATGTTGCAACTGTTCCAAAGTCTCGGTGGCCATCCCAATTTGCTGCAAATCCAAACGTCCAGCCTGTTTATCCAACAAACGCAACACCACCCTTTCCCCATGACTGCAGGGAATGGTAGACACTCGCACATCCACAGCTCGCCCGGCAATGCGCAAAGAAATGCGTCCATCTTGGGGTAAACGTTTTTCGGCGATGTCTAATTTAGCCATCACCTTGATACGAGACACCAACAGGGGCGCCAAAACCTTTCGTGGCTGCACCACTTCTCGCAACAAACCATCAACTCGAAACCGCACCACCAGTCGATTCTCAAAGGGTTCGATATGGATATCAGAAGCCGCCTCTTTGATAGCCTCAGAAAACAAAGCATTGATCAGACGAATAATTGGGGCATCATCATTGCTTTCTAACAAATCTTCTGGTTCAGAAAGCTGTTGCGCCACTTGAAATAAATCCAATTCCTCCCCCAAACCCTCCATAACTTGCATGGATTGATTGGCCTGCTGCTCATAATGAGTGGTCAAAAGCTGATCAAACTGAGCTGCAGAAATAGCTTGTAAAATCAAAGGCAAACCCAAAAAACGCCTCACTTCATTGAAAATTGCTAAAGAGAGACCGGGACGATAGCTAATATGAGCCTGTCCCATTTCGATATGAGTAAGCAGGACTCCATGTCGTTTGGCAAAAGCAAATGGTAAGGAACTGGGATAAATGTGCATCATGGGAATTGATTTATTTTCTCTCAACGTCTAGGCTGTGTCATCAAAAAGGTTGAAAGAGAGATATGAGGGGAAAAGTAAAAAAGTTTGTGTGGGGTGGTGGACAACAGATTTATCGTTACCTCGTTTACCTCGTTACTTCGTTCCCAAGTGCCACTTGGGAATACAGTCTCGACCGCGCCGCGGTCTGTATGAATAAAAACAGGAACAAAGGGACACAATCATTACCAAATCCATGAAAATCAAGCCTCCCATTTTTCAATCTATACCGTCATTAGCTGGCTACCTTTGTTTATACGACAAAAAGGGCTGATTTTCCTCCCTATTTTTAGGTAATATGCTTATTAATAACAAATCAATATAAAAATAAAATACTATAAATTGCACCTGATAGACAGTATCGTCAAAAAATGTATCAGCGTGAATATGATAGGGAATTTTACAAGGTCAGACTTCTGGTTAAGAAGGTTTTTTTGCATCTTAAAGAGTGGCAGGGTATGCTACAAGCGATGCCAAAAACTCTTCTTCATTCTTAGCTGCCGTGCAAATCCGATGTTTGGCTCTTTAGGGTAATATCTTACGACAACACCGTTTAATCTCATTCTGAAAATTCTATAATCCTGAAAATTCTGATTCAGACAAAAAATCCCCCTCTTCAAAGGAGGGGGAAGCGGATTAAATTTATTTTACTCGCTTTCTTTAAAATCAGCCGGATGGAGGGTCTTGCAGATGCTTGACTTGTTCTTCCAGTTGTTGTAAACGTTTGAATAACTCGTCCAATTGTTTGAAACGATGATAGTTACGATGCCAAGCCCGATTGGTTTGCAAGGGTGTTCCCGAGGAGTAAATACCCGAGGTATCAATTGATTGGAGAATCATAGAACCTCCCGTAATATGGACATGATCCACCAATTCAAGATGTCCAGCAATGGCAACTCCTCCCCCAATAATGCAGTGTTTACCGACGCGAGTGCTGCCGGCAATGCCCACACAACCGGCAATGGCTGTATGTTCCCCAATGTGAACATTGTGGGCAATTTGGACTTGATTGTCCAATTTGACCCCATTCTCTAACACTGTGTCACCCAATGAACCTTTGTCAATGGTGGTGTTGGCTCCAATTTCTACATCGTCGCCCAAGATAACTCCCCCTAAGTGAGGCACTTTTATCCATACACCTTGATCGTTGGCTAACCCAAATCCGTCTGATCCGATCACAGCGCCTGGATGAATGATGACTCTATTCCCTAAACGAGTTAAGGTGCACAAAGTGACTTGAGCCTTTAATTGGCAATAGGCACCCACCTGCACTCCAGTTTCCAAGATGCAACCGGGACCTATGAAACTGTGGTCTCCAATAACGGCTTCTGCTTCGATCACCGCATTGGCTCCTATGTGGGCGGTGGGAGCAATGTTAGCGGTGGGGGCAATCCAAGCAGTGACATGTATTCCCGGAATAATGGGAGCAGGGGGATTGAATAAGTTGGCGGCTCGAGCATAACCTAAATAGGGATTCTCGATCAGCAAGACAGGAACTTTACACAAATGGCGGTTTTTGGGGGCAATGATGACTGCCGCGGCTTGAGTTTTGGCGAGCTCTTCTCTATATGCCCCATTAGAGTAAAAACTGATCTCTTGGGGGCCTGCCCTGGTCAGAGTGGAGACTCCCTGAATCGGCAGGTCAATCAAGGCACCTTCTAAACGAGCACAGATTTTTTCTGCCAACATTGCCAAATTCATAATTAAGTAACCGTGGTGGCTATTATTAACTCTTAAGGGCTAAGTTTGCAAAGGAAAAAAGTTAACGGTTTTGTTGTTGGAGGCGTTGTAAAACTTGTTCAGTAATATCCACACGACTGCTGGCCCAGACAACTCCATCGCTGAGAATGAAGTCATATTTCTCTTCTTTGGCAATGGCTTGAATTACTTCAATGATTCTCTTTTGCAACTTGTCCAATTCATCATTGCGCCGAATATTGTAGTCTTCCCGAAATTCATCTTGCTGCCGTTTCAAATCCCGCCGTTTTTCTCGAATGTTTTGATTCAACTTATTGGCCTCGCTTTCACTCATGATATTGCTATCTTTGGCCAAGCGATCTTCCAAATTCTTCACTTCTTGTTGGGCACTGACTAAACGTTGTTGACGTGGAGCAAATTCTTGTTCCAAGCGTTTATTAGCTTGTTCCACTTGAGGGGCAGTTTCCATGAGTTTGACGGCATTTACAAAACCAATTTTCAAATCGGCAGCATTGACTGTGGCAAACGCAAGTATAAACCATAATGAGGCTATCCAATGGCAATTTAGTTTTTTCAAGGGGCACTCCAAAAATAATTAAGGTTGAACAAACGGGTTGATTATAAAGATATTTTTGTAAAAATCCAAATCTATCCAGGATTGGAAGACATTAGATCTCTTGCAAGAATAAATGATGCGATACGAAAAAATAAAACGAAAATCTCCGTTGGAGTGGAGGCTTTAGCCGGAGTGGGGCTCTAAAAGGTAGGTTGGAATGGAGGCTTTAGCCGGTCAGCCGTAGGCATCCCCCCCATATATACAAATTGCAAGTTCCTACCACTGACCGGCTAAAGCCTCCACTCCAACCTATCTTAACTGATACGCAACTCTTATTTTTTCCTTATCGCATACTTTTGCAAGAGGTCTATTTTAGCAAGAAACCAATTGTTTTTCAAAATGGATTGAGGTGGAGAAGTAATTATTCACTTATTTGGTTTAAAAATTGGTACCAATCGAGAATTGAAAAGATTGCTGTTGATCGCCTTCCTTTGGATTCAAGGGTTTAGCTAAACTGAAGGTTAGAATACCAATGGGGGAAATCCAAATGGTGGATAAACCGGTAGAATAGCGCAATTCATTGAAGTCAAATTCTTCATCCACTGCGTACACATTCCCTACGTCTAGGAAGGCAGAGACTCGTAAAGATTTGGCTTTTTCCACGAAGGGAAGTGGCAAAATCAGTTCGGCGTTACCAATAATTCTCATATTACCTCCCAAAGGTCGACGATTAGAGTCTAAGGGACCTAAGGTGTTTTCTCTGAAACCTCGGACTGTCCGTGGACCTCCTGCAGTGTAATTTTCAAAAAAGGGTAGGCGTTTGGTTTTGCCATAACTGTTGGCATAAGCCAATTCTCCTTCCAAAGAGAGAACATAATCTTCGATCAGGGAATATAACCATTGTTGGCGATAACGGGTTTTATAATAGAGTAAATCTCCTCCTGGCAAAGCAATCTCCGTATTAAATGAGGATAACCAGCCTCGATCGGGCAATAGGGAACGATTTCGAGTGTCAAAAGTCCAATTCCCAGTCAGACGGTAGGTGTCATAAACTTCACCTTCTTCACGAATGAAATCATAGACTTCTTGCGCACTTCCCAAAGTTGTCTTTAACTTAGTGTGATCAAAATCACCTCCCAACCGGATATAACTGAATTCGGTAATGGGAATACCATAAGTCAAATTGGCGCCATAGGCATCGGTGTTGTAGCGACTCAAATTGGCTTCTTCAGCATCGGTGGTGCGGTAAAATACATTGAAACCTCGACTGAGTCCATCAATGGTAACATACGGATTGAAATAGGAAAAATTGTAAACGGTATTGACTTGACTGTTGTCAAAAGTGGCTCCGAGCCGTTTGCCTGAGCCTAAAAAATTATCCTGTATGATGCTGGCATTCAGGAGCAGCCCTTGAGTTTGGGAATAGCCAACTCCAGCCAAAATATTGCCAGAAGGGCTTTCCACGATACTAAAGTTGACATCAACTTGATCTTGACTGCCTTCCACCAAGGGGGTTTCTACTTGTACTTCTTCAAAATAATTAAGACGTTCCAAACGTTCTCGAGAGCGCTTGAGATTTTTGGTAGATAGCCAAGCACCTTCCAATTGTCGCATTTCACGCCGCAATACTTCATCACGAGTTTTAGTGTTCCCTTTGAATTGAATTTTCCGCACATACACTCGCTTACCGGGATCGATGAAGAAGTTGAGATCGACATTACCAGTTTCTTCATGAGGAGTGGGTACCGGGTTAATGTTGGCAAATGCATAGCCTTCATCCCCAATTCTTTCTATCAGAGCTTCCACGCTGCTGGAAACCGCTTTGCGCGAGAACAATTGACCGGGTTTTAGGGTAATTTTACTGCGTAATTCTTCGGCATTCACTACCAAGTTCCCAGTGATTTCCAATTTGTCTACTGTGTATTGTCTACCCTCAGTGAGGTTGAGGGTGATATAGACATCCTTCTTGTCTGGAGTGATAGAAACTTGAGTAGAATCAAGGGAGAAGTTGAGGTAGCCATGGTCCCAATAATAGGACCGTAGGGTTTCAATATCCGCTGCTAATTTCATTTGAGAATATTGGTCACGACTGCTAAACCAGCTGAACCAACCCCCAATGGAGAGTTGCATTTCTGCTAACAATTTGGAAGTGGGAATGGTGTGATTACCAACGATGTTGATTTGGCGAATTTTGGCTACCACGCCTTCTGAGATGGTGAGGGTAATTTTGACCCGTTGATCATCTAGGGGCACAACATTGGCATCCAGTTGCACTGCATATTTGCCAAGGTTAAAATATTGGCGTTGCAATTCCAATTTAACGCGTTCCAAAACGGATTGATTATAGACGCGGCCTTCTGCAAAACCAATGCCTTTCAAGGCTTTACGTAAAGTATCAGTTTCCAAGTCGTCATTGCCAACAAAATGGAGTTCTGAGATAACTGGATGTTCAGCCAGGTGAATGATGAGAGTGTTCCCTGCTCTTTCCAAACGAATGTCTTTGAACAATCCAGTTTTAAACAAGGTTGAAATGAGGGTATGGGTGTCTTGGAGTGTTAGGGAATCTCCCACTTTGAGGGGAAGATAGCTGAGCACGTTGCTTTCAGAATTGAATTGTAAACCTTCAAGTTGGAATTTTTCTATGACAAAAAGGGTGTCTGAGGACGATGGGAATCGTTGAGAGATATTGGGTAAGGAAGCGAGGGGCACGGGGGAGAATTCCTCTTCCTCTTCTTCTGAAAGATCGATGAGGTTGTCTGCCAATCCTCCTTTAAGGGGAGAATCTGCAAAACTGTTGCTGGATAGGGCTAAACAGAGTGACATGCTCAAGTATAATAGCCTGGATATTATCAACGTGTTCATTAAGACCTTAGATTAACTGAACTGAGAAATTAGGAAGGGGAATACAAGCGGTAGCTTGGCACACGGTGCTGGGTTTTACACACGGTGTCAACTATTCTAAAGACGCGATTGATGGGCTTCCTGTTGGTCAGCCCCATCCTACCTGTGCTCCCCTTCTTACCAAGGAGGGGCAGGGGGTGGTTCTAAACGATTAATGGGCTTCCCGTTGGTCAGCCCATCCTAGTAAACTTTTAGGGGAATGATGTAAAAGTTTCTTTATTTATAGGAGGAAGGAAGGACTATCCTCCACTAAACCAACGAGTTAAATCATTGAACAGAGCCAGTCCCATCAGTGATATTAACAGGGTGAGACCAATTTTTTGCAGCAAATATTCCCATTCCTCAGGTAAAGGTTTTCCACGGATGAATTCAAGAGTGTAGAAAAATAGGTGCCCCCCATCTAAGAGAGGAATGGGCAACAGGTTTAAGACTGCCAAACTGACACTGACCAGTCCTAAAAAGGAAAGGAAGGCCACCATTCCCAATTGAGCTGATTTGCCGGCATATTCGGCAATGCTGAGGGGACCGCTAATTTTATCGGCTGAGATTTGTAGGGACAACATTTTCCAAATCAGGCGTAAAGTAAGTATAGACATGGTGGTGGTATTTTCTATACCCATGAGTAAGGCTCGGAAAGGTCCATAACGTTCCGTGCTCAGGTATTCAGCGGGAATATTGTAGTCTTCGGGACCATAGACCCCCATGCGACCCTTTCCTTCAAAATCATCGGGAGTGAGAGTTAGAGTGAGGATATCGGCACCTCGTTGAATTTCAGCCACCAAGGCTTGTCTAGGGTGAGTGGAGATGGTTTGCGCCCATTCTTGCCAGTTGTGAATCGGTTGAGAATTGAGGGAAATAATGCGGTCCCCTGGGTGTAAACCGTCGCGAGAAGCTGCGCTATTGGGTTGTAATTTTCGAATGATGGCAGGAGGGGAAGGGTAGTGAGGTTTAAAGCCCAGTTTTTCTAAAAAGTTTCGTTCCGCTGCATCATTGAGGGAGATGTTTTCCAAATTGATGATCAGTTGTTGGGGGGAATAATCTTTTGATTTTACTGTAAAAGTGGCTTGAGGCAGTTTGTCCATCAGGGTTTGTAAGGTGAGGCGAGAGATGTTATCCCAACGAGTCACGGTTTGTCCATTAACAGCAGTAATTTCTTGGTGGGCAGAAAATCCCGCTTCATAAGCTGGAGAGTTTGGAATTACTTCTGCGATGATGGGTTTAAGTCCGCTGATGCCTAACATATACATGCTGGTATAAGCAAGGATAGCAAAGAGTAGATTGAATAGTGGACCTGCGACCACGATGGCCGCTCGTTTGGCTAGGGATTGTTGATTGAAGGCTCTGGACAGTTCATGGGAGGCAACTTCTCCTTCTCGTTCGTCGAGCATTTTGACATACCCCCCTAAGGGAATGGCCGCCAGGATGAATTCGGTGCGATCGTCCCCGAATTGGCGTTGCCAGAGTGGGCGACCAAAGCCAATTGAGAATCGCACTATTTTAACTCCCATTTGGCGGGCAACCCAGTAATGTCCCCATTCATGGACTGTGACCAGGAGTCCGATGGCTAGGAGGAAGGCGCCGGTGAAAAACAGGATATTGAGAATCATTGGGGTTCCTAATCAGGGTGCGTGGGGTAACTGCTTGGACGAGTCAGCCCCATGTTAGGGAAGGGAATGAGTTATAGGGTTCAAACCAGTGGTATTAGTTCTAAATGTGTCAGTTTAGAATAAGGTGCTTGCATGGTCTCGAGCTTTCGCGTCTTCGGCCAGTATCACTTCTAGGTTGGTAATCGGAAGCGGGGTTATTTCAGCCAGCGTTTTTTCGATAACTTGGGGAATGGTTGTAAAGGGAATTTTACGTTCCAAAAAGGCAGCCACTGCGATTTCATTGGCAGCATTTAGCACAACTGGCGCGGTCCCTCCAATATTGTGGGCTTGGATGGCCAGGTTCAAACAGGGGAATTTTAGAGGGTCAACGGGTAAGAATTCAAGACGTGGAGTGTTTAATAGGTTGAGAGAGTTGACTTTGGAATGAATGCGTTCCGGCCATCCTAAGGCATGAGAGATGGGGACTTTCATGTCTGGGTTGCCCAGGTGAGCTAAGGTTGAGCCGTCTTGGTAGTCAACGAGAGAATGGATGATGCTTTGAGGGTGAATGAGTACTTGCACTTGTTGGGTATCTGCTGCAAACAACCAACAGGCTTCAATGACTTCCAGTCCCTTATTCATCATGCTGGCGGAGTCAACTGAGATTTTGCGGCCCATGACCCAATTAGGATGGGCACAGGCTTGTTCAGGTGTGACTTGGGAGAGGTCTGAGGTGTGTAAAAAGGGGCCTCCGGAGGCAGTGAGCAGCAGCCGTGAGACTCCTTTTTGGTCCAATAGACCGGCTTGACCCAACTCGCTGGGGGTGAGAGCCAGGGCTTGGAAAAGGGCATTGTGTTCGCTGTCAATGGGAATTAATTCGGTGCCGTGGGCTCGTAAGGTGTTCATAAACAGTTTGCCAGCCATGACCAGAGCTTCTTTGTTGGCCAATAGCAATCGTTGACAGTGGGCCACTGCGGTCAAAGTCGGCAGTAATCCCGCACCTCCCACAATGGCTGCCATGACAGTATCGACGGGTAATTGAGCAATTGTTAGAAGTCCCGATTGACCAGTGAGAACAGTGGTATCCGGGGCAGTATGTTGAATGCGTTGCTGTAATTGTTCGGCTGCAATTTCATTGACCATTACTGCGTAACGAGGTTGCCATTCTCGACATTGTTCCGCCATCCGTTCTACTTGGGTGTTGGCAGTCAAGGCTATGATTTCATAGCGTTTACGATGGTGTTGAATCACGGTTAAGGTGTTGACTCCAATCGATCCCGTGGATCCTAAGAGAGTGACTTTGTTCGGGTTGGGAATCATGTCAGGAGAATTCCTAAGGTGAAGACAGGAATGGCGGCGGTGAGACTGTCTATCCGATCCAATATTCCGCCATGTCCGGGCAGTAATTGTCCACTGTCCTTTAGATCACTGTGTCGTTTCATGAGACTTTCAAACAGGTCGCCGATAACGGAGGCTACCAGGGTAAGATTACTGAGCAGTAGCCAGGTCATCATGCCTTTTAGAGTATTTCCGAGATATAGGCCATAACTGATGATGAATAGGTTGCTGAGCAGTAAGCCGCCAAAAACTCCTTCCCAAGTTTTTTTGGGACTGATATTGGGAGCAAGAGGATGCTTTCCCCATTGTTTGCCGACGAAATAGGCGCCACTGTCGGCAGTCCAGATCAGGATTAACAGGTACAGTTGCCATAATTGGGGGGAATGTGAATGGGCGTGGAGGGTGACGATTCCAACTCCTGCAGGTATCAGTACCCCCCATCCTATCAGACTGCTGATCAAGGGGTTGAGGAGTTTTCGTTGGGGATTTTTTTCATAACGCAAGAGGTTTATAAACGCCAGGATCCAACCCAAATTGGCTGTGATCAACAGGGTATAGAGAAACCAATTGAATTTAGTCAGTTCATAGCTGAGTAGGTAGATGACTAAGGTCGAAATCACATAAAGGGACCTTCTCATTGGTGTTAAGCGTCCGCTGAGTTTTGACCATTCCCAGGCTGCCAAGGCTATGATGAGTGCTACAACTACCTCAAATAGGGGAGTTGAAAAATAGAGGCAGAACCAGATTACAAAGGGGATGAGCAGGGCGGCGGTGAGGAGTCTGTGCAGTAGCATTAAGGAGTGTCCTGTTGGATTTGGTCACCGGTGCGCCCAAATCGTCTTTGCCGGGTGGCGTAAAAGCGGAGGGCTTGTTGGAAGGCGGTGGTATTAAAATCCGGCCAGAGTGTTTCGGTAAAATAGAGTTCTGTGTACGCGAGTTGCCAAAGTAGGAAGTTGCTGATTCGTTGTTCGCCCCCAGTACGGATAAACAGGTCGGGGTCAGGTAAATTGGCAAGGCAGGTGTGTGCTCCGAGTCGTTCTTGAGTGACGTCTTCTGGGGTTATTTGGCCAGCGCGGATCTGCTCATAGAGTTGACGAGCGGCTTGCGTAAGATCCCAATGTCCCCCATAGTTGGCGGCAATGACGAGTTTAAGTCCGGTATTGTGTTGAGTCAAGGTTTCGGCGGAGTCAATTTTATCCTGCAAAGGCTTAGGTAGAGCCGTGCGATCGCCGATGATCCGCAGCTGCACTTGATTTTTATGTAAACGCGTGATCTCTCGTTGCAAAGCGGTCAAGAATAAATTCATCAGCAAACCCACTTCCTCTCGGGGACGGCGCCAATTTTCACTGCTGAAGGCGAATAGGGTGAGGACTCCTATGCCCAATTCAGCGGAAATGCGCACAACCTCCCGCACCGTTTCCACTCCGGCGATATGACCGGCATGGCGAGGGAGGTTGCGTTGTTTAGCCCAACGCCCATTTCCATCCATGATGATGGCAATATGGCGGGGAAGTTGAGTGGGGGAAAGTGCCAAGTCCAAGATTAGACTTCCATTAACTCTGCCTCTTTTTCAGTAAGAATACTGTCAATCTTACCTATGTATAAATTGGTAAGTTTTTGTACCACGTCCTCTTGCCGTCGCTCATCGTCTTCGGAAATTTCCTTATTTTTGACCCTGGTTTTTAACTCATGTAACACATCACGCCGAATATTACGGATTGCTACTCGTCCTCCTTCAGCTTCATGGCGCACGACTTTGACAAGTTCTTTACGCCGCTCCTCATTCATAGGGGGCAAAGGAACTCGCAGCAGATTGCCAACATTGGTGGGATTTAATCCCAAATCAGAGTCTCGAATGGCTTTGTCAACGACGGAAACCATACTTTTTTCCCAAGGCGTGACGCCCAAAGTTCTCGGATCTAGGACAGTCAAATTGGCAACTTGAGTGATAGGTACTTGATTCCCATAGTAGGGCACCATGACATGATCGAGCAAGGAGGTGTGAGCGCGACCGGTGCGAATTTTTACAAATTCCGCCTTTAAAGCATCGACACTTTTGCCCATCCGAACTTCAAGATCTTTCCTCAATTGTTCTATAGTCATAACTCATACCTCATGATAGATAAAAGTGCCTTCTTCTTCGCCCATGACTGCACGCTTTAGGGTGCCCATTTTGTTGAGATCTAATACTCTCAATGGCATATTGTTATCTCGACAGAGGACAACGGCAGTGGTGTCCATGACGCCCAATTGGCGCGAGATGATGTCATTGTAAGTCAGTCGAGTGAGTCGTTGGGCAGTTGGATTTTTTAGGGGATCTGTGTCATAAACTCCGTCCACCTTGGTGGCTTTAACGAGGAGTTTGGCATCGATTTCTATTGCGCGGAGACTGGCAGCGGTGTCAGTGGTGAAAAATGGGTTGCCGGTGCCCGCCGCAAAGATGACAACCCGTCCTCGTTGCAAATGACTTATCGCTTTTCGGCGGGTGTACTCTTCGCAAATAAGTCCCATCTGAATTGCAGACATGACACGAGTTTCAGTATTGATTTTTTGCAGGGCATCCTGCATAGCAAGACTATTCATAACGGTAGCCAACATGCCTATGTAATCAGCGGATACTCGATCAATGCCATTGGCAGTGAGGCCTGTTCCTCGAAACAGATTACCTCCCCCAATCACGAGTGCCAGTTGGACTCCCAGTTTCATAATGTCTTGAATTTCCAATGCAATTCTTTGAATGATTGCGGGGTCAATTCCAAATTCAGTTTGTCCCAGCAGGGCTTCTCCACTGATTTTCAATAAGACTCTAGGGTACATTGGGTTGCCTTTTCGATTCTACTGCCTGCTAACGATTGCTCTGCACTTGTTGCATGACTTCTTGCGCAAAATTATCGACCTTTTTCTCTATGCCCTCTCCCACTTCAAACCGTTGAAAACTCAGGACCTGCGCGTGTTGGGCTTTCAATAGCTGCCCGACGGTCTGCTCCGGATCTTTGATAAAGGGTTGACCAAGCAGGGTAACTTCCCCATAGTACTTTTTCATGCGTCCTTCTACCATTTTGTCAATGATATCGGCGGGCTTTTTAGTTTCTGCCGCTTGCGCCCGATAAATTTCACGTTCCTTGTCCAACTCAGCAGGTGGGATTTGTTCTGAAGATACGCATATAGGACGACTGGCTGCAATGTGCATTGCGATATCCTTTGCCAATTGAGTATTGCCAGCTTCTAAATTCACCAAGACTCCAATCCGATTGCCGTGCAGATAAGAACCCAAACAGTTAGCATTCAAAGTAGTAACTCGACGAAGGTTAATATTTTCTCCGAACTTAGCGATGAGGTCTTGGCGGGTTTGCTCGACTGTTTTGCCAGTGTCTAAACGCATATCAAGTAAATCAGATACTTCTGTTGACGACTGCTGCACAGCGAGTTTCGCCACTGCTTCAGCAAATTGTTTAAAATCGTCCCCCTTAGAAACAAAGTCGGTTTCGCAATTGACTTCGACCATGGCGGCGCGTTGATCTTGCAGAGAGAGCACGATTACACCTTCAGCGGCAATTCTCCCCGCTTTCTTCGCTGCCTTAGCTTGTCCTGATTTGCGCATAGCTTCAATTGCGGCTTCGATATCTCCGCCGTGTTCCACTAAAGATTTTTTACATTCCATCATCCCAGCTCCGGTACGTTCTCGTAGCTCTTTTACCAAAGATGCGGTGACTTCCATACGCTTTTTCCTGTATTAAATTGTTGAAAAGTATACTTCTTAATGGGTAGGATGGGCTGACCAACGGGAAGCCCATCAATCACTTAGAACCACCCCCTGCCCCTCCTTGGTAAGGAGGGAGAATTAAGTAGCCCCTCCTTTTTTCCAAGGAGGGGGAACTAAACAGCCCCCCTTTTTCCAAGGAGGGAGAACTAAATAGCCCCTCTTTTTTTCCAAGGAGGGAGAACTAAATAGCCCCTCTTTTTTCCCAGGAAGGAAAACTAAATAGCCCCCCTTTTTTCCAAGGGGGGTTGGGGGGTTAAGGACAGCATGGTAGGATGAGTCTTTTTATCGTCAGTTTATCCTACCGGGCCTATGGCGCAAAGAAACGCGTCACAACCCAACCTACTGAACTTAAATGAAGAAAATTTCTTTACCCTGCTTTTTCTTGAGGACTCTCTGTCGTCTCCGATTTAACATCGTCCTGCAGTATGTAACCATCGACTGGCTGCTGCAAACTGGCCTCCTTCGATTCGAGTAGAGCTTCTGCCATACCATTGACATAAAGACTGATTGCGCGAATGGCATCGTCGTTGCCAGGTATTATATAGTCAATGTCGATAGGGGAGTTATTGGTGTCCACAATACCTACAACAGGTATTCTCAATTTGACTGCTTCCTTAATGGCAATTTTTTCATACCCCACATCCACGACAAACAGTGCATCTGGCAGTACATTCATGTCCTTGATACCCCCCAAACTGCGTTCGAGCTTTTCCAATTCCCGACGACGAGACAATGCTTCCTTCTTCGTGAGTTCGGCAAGAGTGCCATCGCTGATCATAAGCTCTAACTCCTTCAAGCGCTTGATCGAAGAACGCACGGTCTTATAATTGGTGAGCATTCCTCCCAACCAACGTCTATTGACGTAAGGCATGCCGCAGCGAATTGCAGCTTCTTTAACGGATTCTTGAGCAGCGCGCTTGGTGCCTACAAACAACACTGTACTTTTCCTGGCTATCAGTTTACCCAAGAAATTCGCAGCTTCATTGTACATCGGAAGAGTATGTTCTAAATTGATGATGTGAATTTTGTTGCGTTCACCAAAAATATAGGGCGCCATTTGGGGATTCCAATAACGGGTCTGGTGTCCAAAATGAACCCCCGCTTCTAACATTTGACGCATAGTGATTTTGCTGGCCATTGCTTTACCTTAGTTGTTTGGGTTATTCCTCCGTATACCCCCGACATTGACTACTACAATCAGCTGGGTTCAAGGTCTAAGGCCCATTTATTTGGGTCACATTTTCCCTTATACTGTAGTTACATTTCCCCGTTTACAGACAGTAGGAGCACCCTAATGTAGGTGACGATATACGTGTGAATTGAATTAATAGTGTTTTCTCTACGATTTGCCTGAGTTTTTTCAGGGGGGCTCTTCACTGAAAAACCGCGATCTTATATCATAAAAGCTGGTTCTTCTCAAACTATTATTATGCCTATCTCAATAAAGAACGGATCCGACATTGAAAAAATGCGTGTTGTTGGGGGTTTAACCGCGGAGGTCCTGGACATGATCAGCCCTTACGTGCAACCGGGCATTACGACCAATGAACTGGACCGAATGTGTCATGATTACATTGTCAACGTTCAAAAAGCTGTCCCTGCGCCACTCAATTACCGAGGCTTTCCGAAATCAATTTGTACCTCCGTTAATCATCAAGTCTGTCATGGTATCCCCAGTGACAAAGTACTAAAAAATGGGGATATCCTCAACATTGATATAACAGTTATCAAAAACGGCTTTCATGGCGACGCAAGCCGTATGTTTTGCCTGGGTAAGCCAAGTATCCGCGCTCAACGTTTAATCGATGTGGCCTATGAATGTCTGTGGATAGGTATTCGGGAAGCCCTGCCTGGAGTGCCCCTCAATAACATTGGGCGAGCGGTCCAAACCTACGCAGAATCCAGAAATTGCTCCGTGGTTCGAGAATATTGTGGACACGGTATTGGACGAGAATTTCATGAAGAACCTCAAGTGCTTCACTATCGAGAATCTGATCCAGGACCAACACTCCTGCCCGGAATGACTTTTACAATTGAACCCATGATCAACGCTGGCCGAAAAGAAGTCAAACTCCTCCCTGACGGTTGGACGGTGGTGACCAAAGATCATCATCTTTCTGCCCAATGGGAACATACGGTATTGATTACAGAACAAGGTACAGAAATCCTAACCTTAGGCAAGGGGGAAACACCTCCGATCTAAAACTGGCCCACAAAGAGCATACTCAAAAGCAGGTCAAGCAAACCTCTTTTGGTTTACCTACCTTATCAACATGTTAACAACTAGACCTCTTGCAGAGGCTTTAGCCGGTTAGCGGTAAGCCCTTGGAATGGAGGCTTTAGCCGGTTAGCGGTAAGCCCTTGGAATGGGGGCTTTAGCCGGTCAGCGGTAAACCCTTGGAATGGAGGCTTTAGCCGGTCAGCCGTAGCCCCTTGGAGTGGAGGCTTTAGCCGGTCAGCGGTAAGCCCTTGGAATGGAGGCTTTAGCCGGTCAGCCGTAGGCATCCCCCCACATACACAAATTGCAAGGGCCTACCACTGACCGGCTAAAGCCTCCACTCCAAGGTACCGGCTAAAGCCTCCACTCCAAGATATCGGCTAAAGCCTCCACTCCAAGATACCGGCCAAAGCCTCCACTCCAAGGTACCGGTTAAAGCCTCCACTCCAAGGTACCGGCTAAAGCCTCCACTCCAAGATACCGGCTAAAGCCTCCACTCCAAGGTACCGGCTAAAGCCTCCACTCCAAGGTACCGGCTAAAGCCTCCACTCCAATGGGGATTTCCCTTTCATTTTTTCGTATCGCATCATTTACTTTTGCAAGAGGTCTACTGTAATACACGTACCATTCTCTTCACCTTTTCCCTAACAAAAGGCGAGAACTTACCCGATCAACCGGTCCAACAACTCTACCAAGTTTCGAGCATTTTTCAAATATTTCAACCCCCGATCAAGATGATTAACCAATTGCTCCCCCAATTCCTGAGAATGATCAAGTTGGGACCCCTCCTTCAACAGCCACTCGTATAACAAAGCATATTCCCCCAACAATACCGAGGTCTCAAAAACCATTCCTCTCTCACTTTTGATTGCCTGAGGTGGGCAAACTGCCCCTTCTCGCATGGAACAAGTCAATGCCAATCGGGCTAACACTGGGACCGGAACTCCAGTTTTGGTTTTTAAAGTTTTTAAATGCTCAACCACGATCTTCGAAACCACAACATGTTTGCCTAAAAACATCATTTCTTCCCTTTCAATTTTATGCCAAGCCAGCTGAACAGGCAACCTCCACAATGCCAATACTGCCACGGGTACAACCTCTTAAACTGGTATTATCCCTCATGACCCTTAACTTCTGAACGCCAAAAATAACCTTTTTCCACCTGAGAATAACCCTTTTGGGGATCATAATGCAAATGAAACGCATGAGAGATAGCCGTACTTAACAACAGATAAAAATCTTTATCCACCTCTGTATCGGTCGACAATAAGATGATCTGATGACTGGCGCGCGGAAAATAATATTTGATCAAAAGCGCACGATGCTGAGAATCCAATTTTCCCAAGGGCGCATCAATGACAATCGGGAATTGACGTCCAGAAGTTTTCGCCAAAGCCTCCAAAATGGCCAAAGCATATATTTGGGACTCGCCGGCTGACCACTGACGCCTTGCCACCGGCTGACCTTGCCCATCCAACCAATGGACCTTAAAACTCTCCGGATTGATATGGACCTGAAAATTCATGAGACCCTTACGAAACAAATGCTGAAAAATGCCCATAAATTTCCGCTCCAACTCCAGAGCCTTCCGACTTGCTGTGCGGTTGGAGAACGCTTCCAATAACTGTCTGGCTTGACTGGCGTACAAAACCGCCTTGTTAATCCGCCAACTCCTAGTCACCTCATCCCGAGCCTTCCGCTGTTTCTCCGCCACTGCGATAGCTTGAGACAATAATTCCCGAATCTTCTGCCGATGATATTGCCGAGAAGTTTGTAAAACTCCCAACTGCTGAGATTTTTCCTGTAAAATCTGCACATCTGCTTGAAAAGTCAAAGAGTGTGGAACTTGAACCAATTGCTTGCTCAACTTACCCAACTCTTGCTCCACAGCCCGCAATTCTTCCCTCAACTTCCTAAACTCACTGGCACTTTCCGGAATCACCCGCGATATCCAATGCTCAAGGGAAGCAATTGCACTTGCTGACAGATGCGTTCCCTTTCGTTTTTCACTTGACAAATCTCCAGGCACAAGTACCTCTTCAAGCACCTTAAATACCGCTTTTTCGTATTTTTTCGGCACCACATTCATAAGACGACTTTGTAAGACCGACAAACGAGCCTGTAAAAAAGCCTCAGTCCTTTGTTGTTTCTCAAATTCCCCCTCTGACTTCAAACATCCATGGCAGTGCTGAAGAGACTTTTCCAATAACGACAAGGGAAAAGCACCCCCTAAATTGATGCGCAATCGATCCTCTAAACTTGCCTTTTCTGCCAACAGATCAGTTTGCCGCGATTGCCCTCTATCTACCCCTTTCAAATAATTCCCACCGGCTTCATTGATAACATTTTCCAATTGCTCAATATCATTGGCCAACACTTTCAATTCCCGATCAATCTCTTCTACCGCCAATACCTCTTGAGACTGTTGTGCCAATAAACTCTGATAACTCTGCTCCAACTTCCCCAATTCCTGCTCCAACTTATCTGGCAATACGACCGGGTGTTGACGATGCACATAAGTATTAAGATCAGCGCGTAAACGTTCAACAATATCCAATCCCAATAACCTACGAATGGCATGATGCAACTGTTCCCCAGATTCATCTTCTGCCAACGCAGTAATTTTTTCACTGTCGAAAAAAAACAACTCAGCCACTCCAATTGGGATTAACTCACTTAAAAATTTCTGCTGAACCTCCACAGTTCCTTCCTCAACAGGAGCAGAATCACAGTAGACTTTCAATTCTTCTCGCACCTCCTCCTGCTCATAATACCAAAGCCGCTGCACCTGATATTCATGAATTTCTCCCTGTTGAGCATAACTGAAAGTAAGCTCGACCGCAGCTGCCTTAGCCACAGTCAAACTGACTGTATTTTTATGAATTATTTCCCCCAAATAACGATGATAATCCTTCTTAGTCACCGTAGCACCCAAAGCTTGCCGACCATAAAAAGCCAATCGAATGGCCATCAATACCGTGGTTTTACCCGTGCCATTTAAGCCTCCAAATAGGATGATTGGACAAGGATGACCATAACGAATTTTTGGCGTTAAATCAAATACATGACGCCCTTGAAAAGGTCCCACATCACAGATGACCAATGTTTTTAAAATCATGACTTCAACTCTTGAAAACCCCTTGCTGATTTGAACATTACAGTTCCCACTTTTTTAATTCTCGTTGTAACATATCCACCCGTTGCTCATAGCGATTGTTGACTTGCAAGGCAGCATTGCGATGATTAATTTCTTCCAAACTGCCCCAATCCTGAGTGAGAATAGTCTCAATTTTCTGGAAGATGCCTGTGCGTTTACTCAGTCCCTCCATAGACAATTCCAATTCCAACAATTTCATGATCAAAATGGCTGGCACTGCAAATTCCCGTTCTAATTCTGCCAATAATTCTGCATCGGGTTTGGTAAAATGACCCGCGTCATTCTCCACCCATTCCAAATCTTGACCCACAATTTCCCTATAAATGCCCGGTAAAATATCAGTCCAGTCCGGCTCATTTGGATCATTAGCCCATTCCCATCTAATATGATGCAATTCTGCTTCAGTAATCAAAGTGATAGCATGTCCTCGCTGGCGCAAATCCTGTTGTAACGTTAACAATTCTCTTAACCATTGTTGCCGATATTTCAACCAATAAGGTCCCGGGACATGTTTGATTGAAGGGGGATCAGTCTCAAGTTGCCCTTCACTTCGAGGATAAGCGACTTTCCCGCTGCGTCGTTTAAAATTACGGAACGTATGCTTTTTTTCTGGCAAGGTGGTGTGAGCAAGGTGATTGCGAAAATCCAACAAGGGTTGCATCCAGTTTTCCCCCCGGTCAATGAGACCTTCCATAGCCCGATCCCTTTTAACCACGGTACATACCCAACAGCCAAAACGAGAGTTTCCACAAGAGGGGGTGGAATTGTCGATGACCAAAGGACATTCTCCCGCTTGAGAATCTTTATATAATTCAAACAGTTCCTGGTTATTTCCTCCCCAAGGTTTGGGAACAGTTAGAAGAAATTCCCAAACTGATTCCAGTGACCAATTTTCAATGGGAGTGTAAATATAAGCTTTTGATAAGGTAGTGTGTTTGGAGAGTTTCAAGCCTTGAATGCGATGTTTCTTGAGGATTTGCGCCCGACTGGCACTTTCTTGGGATCTGGAACCTAGGATAATGATCACTTCTTGGTAACGAGAAATGGTGTGTAAGATGAAACGGTTGATGGGCAGGATTTTCAGACGCTCAGTACACCAACGAAAGTGACTGGTAGGAGCAGGGTAGCCTTTTCCTAATAAGTTGACCCAGAAGGTATTTTTAATTTCAGGGTAAACCAAGTGAGTGGTCAGGGGAATTTGGTCACGGTGAGCGGCTTGTTCCACTTGTTGTAAGGTATTTTTGATCAGGTCAACGATTCTGGGAGTTTCTACCAAGGTATCTGAAGAGACCACAAACAGGGGTTTGTGTCGGTGAGCAATGGGGAGGGATAACAGGGCAAAATAGACCAATTCTAGGATCAGTGTGGAATCTTTTCCACCACTGAAACCTATGACCCAAGGACGATGGTCAGCTTGGTAAAGTTGTTGAATTTCAGTGAGTAAGTGAGTAACAGGTTGATCATTGAGGTAAAAAGTGTTTAGAGCATCAGTGGGCAGTGCCATGTTTAAGGTCCATATTGCAAGTCATTGCATTTTTGAGAAAAATAGAGAAGTGGCTTGCTGAGAAAATTGGCGTTTTTCCAAATTTACTTTGAAAACTTGTTGCACAGCGGCTTCTGTCAGTACTTTTTCCGGAGTGTCAGCATGATAAACTGTACCTTGGTTTAGTAAGATAGCTTGATCGGCATAATTGATGATTTGGTTAAGATCATGGGTTGAGAATATAATTGTTTTGCCTTGTTGGGCCAATTCCCTGAGCAGGTTAAAAAGGCTCAAACTGTGGGCAATATCCAGGTTGGCAGTGGGCTCATCCAATAGGATGATGGGGGCTTGGGTGGCAAGGCTGCGCGCAATGGACACGCGTTGTTGTTCTCCTCCGGACAGTTGGGTGACAGGACGATGGGCAAGGTGCATAAGATCGGTGTGTCGCAAAGCTTCTGCCACGCATTGTTCGTCATGGGCATGGGTGTTTTGAAATCGGTTAAGATGAGGGTGACGACCCATCATGACTGTTTCTTTTACAGTAAAGGCAAAATGAAAGTGAATTTTTTGGGGTACGAAAGTCAATTGTTGAGCCAGTTGTCGGCGGGGATAATCGCCTAGATTTTTGTCATACAAGGTAATTTGCCCCTGACTGGGTTGCCAGAGCCCTGCACACAGTTTCAATAAAGAAGTTTTGCCAGAGCCATTAGGTCCTAACAATACTGTGAGTTGTTGGGGACCAAAAGCAAGGGAGATGTGTTTGAGCACCCAGTGCTTAGCTTGCTGTAAACTGATGTGTTGCAACCTGAGGTAATGTTTCAAACTCATGTCAACCTAATGTGGAGTTCTACGTCTATAACACATCTATAATACGTCTGTAAATTGAGGGAGCATCCCCTTTTAAAAGACTCCCCCGCGACAAACTTTCACTTGGAAATCTTCCTTTTAAAGGGGATTATCCTTACTAAAATTCCAGTTTAAAGGACTTTCTAAGTCAACCTCCTACTTTTAAAGCGAAAATAACTTGAACGGTGACTTGTCCAAAACCCGTAAGTTGTTTAAATTATAGCCTTGATTTCAAACTGACTCAAAGTAGCAATTTAGAGTAGCCACCCAATCCTTCCTCTTCAAGTCAAATAGGAAGTCATTGCAGAGGGATAACTCGATTCTTGACGCATTGAAATCACAACCTTTAAGATATATTATGCAAAGTTCACCCTTATTTCAATTAACCCTATTTTAACTACAATGAGTTTTCTCGATATTGATTATTTTGCAACTGAGTTGGGTGCCCGTTTACAACGGCAAGGCTGGTATTTGGTCACTGCAGAGTCTTGCACTGGGGGTTGGATAGCCGAAGCCATTACCTCAATTCCAGGAAGTTCTGGGTGGTTTGATCGCGGTTTTGTCGCCTATTCCAATCAAGCCAAACAAGACTTATTGGCCGTGAAAGCGGAAACTTTGCACCTATATGGCGCAGTCAGTGAACAAGCAGCTTTGGAAATGGTCAAAGGCGCCATTGCCTGCAGTCAGTCTCAAGTGGGAGTGGCTATCACTGGAATTGCCGGACCGAGTGGGGGAAGTCCCCAAAAACCTGTGGGTACCGTGTGGATTGCCTACGCCTTTCCCAACAATACCTATGCCCAACGCGTATTTTTTACTGGTGATAGACGGAGTATTCGTTACCAAGCGGTAGTGACTGCCCTACAAAGACTGGTACAAGGCATTGGTTAATTTCAACTTGATAGGGGACTGAACCATACTTTAGGGAGTCGAATGTGAGAACAACAATTTTAGTTGTGGGGGGTGCCGGCTACATTGGCGCCAATATGGTCAACAAACTATTGAACGCTGGTTACTCCGTGATCACATTCGATAACCTATCCCACGGTTATCGAGATGCAGTTATCGGTGGGGAATTCATCCGCGGCGATCTACACCATCCCACTGATCTTGCTCAAGTATTTAAACAATACCAAATTGATGGAGTGATGCACTTCGCCTCTTTTATCGAAGTCGGAGAATCTCTTATCAATCCCGGCAAATATTACCAAAACAATGTGGCAGCCACTCTCAACCTCTTAGATGCCATGGTGGCTCACCAAGTCTCAAACCTCATTTTTTCCTCCAGTGCTGCTATCTTTGGGGAACCTCATTACCTGCCCATTGATGAACAACATCCTAAGCAACCCATTAATCCTTATGGACTTTCCAAATGGATGATTGAACAAATACTGGCTGATTACGAACGAGCCTACCAACTCAAATCCATCTGCCTGCGCTATTTTAATGCTGCCGGCGCAGCTCCAGATCCTCGTTTAAGAGAACGCCATCACCCCGAAACTCACCTCATTCCCTTGGTCCTTCAAGTGGCAGCGGGACAACGCCCTCACATCACCATTTTTGGCGAAGACTATCCAACTTTCGATGGCAGTTGTATCAGAGACTATATCCACGTTGATGACCTCTGTCAAGCCCACCTTTTGGCCTTGCAACACCTTTTCCAAGGCGGTCCCAGTGCGGCTTACAATCTTGGCAACGGTCAAGGATTCTCAGTCAAACAAGTCATTGACACTGCCAGACAAATCACCCGTCACCCCATTCCCACTGTACTTGGAAATCGACGCATTGGCGATCCTGCCTCCCTGATCGCTGACGCGCGTCTGGCCATCACCCAACTGCACTGGCAACCCCGTTATCCCGAACTTGCTACCCTCATCGACCATGCTTGGCAAGTCCACACCCACAACACCCTATGACCCCATCTGACCGCTTACAACACCACTTTACTCAACACTGTGAGCTGGCTATTCACACTCAGTCCCAATTGATTTCTGACATAGTCAATGCGGGATATAAATTACACCATTGCCTACAACAAGGGCACAAAATTCTAGCTTGTGGGAATGGAGGTTCAGCTGATCAAGCCCAACACTTTTCCTCTGAATTGCTCAACCACTATGAAAAAAATCGCCCTGGACTGCCAGCCATTGCCCTAACTATTGACAACTCTGCCCTTACCTCAATTGCCAACGATCGAGGCTATGAACAAGTTTTTTCACGTCAAATTCAAGCACTTGGACAACCTGGAGACTGCCTGTTGGCACTCAGCACCAGTGGTAATTCCAGCAACATTCTCAAAGCCATTGAAATGGCTCACACCCAAGACATGCACATCGTTCTACTCAGTGCACGTCAAGGTGGAACAGCATCCACTCTGCTAAGAAAAACTGACATTGAACTGCGAGTGTCCACTCAATCCACAGCCCGAGCTCAAGAAATACACTTGCTCATCATTCACTGCCTGTGTGACCTGATTGACGAATTATAAATTATGAGTCCCCATGTCATATAATCATGTAGGATGTGCTGAGCGTTTTTGCAAAGCGCATCTGTCGCGTTCCAAAATTATGGAAACTCGAATATTGTGTCTTCCTCGATTGATGCGCTTTGCAAAAACGCTCAGCACATCCTACACGAGATACAACATGAGATACAGGCCCAATCGTTCATAACTCGTAATTTACCATAAAATCGGTAAATAACCCCCAAAAAACACACTTACCTAAGCCATGACTATAATTCAAACCTTACCTTGGAGACACCCCCTCTATGAAAAGTGGATTTAGCAACCTAATGAAGCAAGCCCAGCAAATGCAAAACAACTTGCAAAAAGCCCAACAAGAATTGGCTGACCTAGAAGTCACGGGAGAAGCTGGAGGAGGACTGGTTAAAATCATCATGACTGGCCGCCATGATGTACGCCAAGTCATCATCGATCCCACCCTGATCAATGAAGATCGGGAAATGTTAGAAGACCTGATTGCCGCTGCAATCAATGACGCCGTGCGCAAAGTGGAAAAAGTCAGCCAAGAAAAACTGGCCGGAATGGCCGGTGGATTCGGTCTGCCCCCAGGCTTTAAACTCCCCTTTTAAAACTCACCTTGGATTTGACTCACCACCTTCATGACAACCTATTCCCATGAATTACTAAACTGGTTTCAATCCCCCCTGGGACAACACCTGTTAAATTCAGAAATGGTGCACTTACAACCCATTTTACCCCACCTGTTTGGCTTTTATCTACTACAAATCGGAAACATCGGACAAGGACAATTGCTCAACAGCAGCCGCATCATCCATCGTTACCTCTTAGACAACCCCATTGGACCCCCCTTTGATAACAGTTACTCCACTCTCTGTGCCCATCCTCATCAACTGCCCTTTGCCCAAGACAGTATCGATGTCATTCTCCTTCCCCATCTGCTTGATTATGCCGAACAACCCTACCTGATTTTAGAAGAAGTAAAACGAGTCTTACTTCCAGAAGGACACCTGATCATCTTGGGATTCAACAAACTCAGTTTATGGGAATTAACTCGTTGGTTGCCGGGTCGCTCACAAATTCTACCCAACAAACTCTCCTATTCCTATCCACTTAGAGAATGGTTGACCTCGTTGAATTTAGAAGTGATCCATCACACCTCATTTTTCCTGGCCTGTTCCCTTTCAAAACGGCTGCAAAATTCCCTAACCAATAACTCCACTTATTCAACCTCCACTCAAGACCTCCCCTGGCTGGAAAAATTTGCCGAACGCTGGCTTTATCGCTTTGGAGCAGTCTATCTATTAGTCGTCAAAAAACGCATCACTGCCCTCACCCCCATTCGTCCTAAATGGCAGGTACAAAAAAACCTGATCACAGAAGCAGTAGCCCCTCTTAAAAAAACTCATGAGCAATAACTCCATGGATCATCTTGTCAGAGCTTACACCGACGGCGCCTGTCGAGGCAACCCCGGTCCCGGTGGCTGGGGTGTGTTATTGCAATACCAACACCACGAAAAACAGTTATATGGAGGAGAGCCCCACACCACCAATAATCGTATGGAACTGATGGCTGCCATTATAGCCTTGGAAACCCTCAAACGTCCCTGTCAAGTATGTGTAACCACTGATTCCCAATATCTTAAAAGAGGCATTACAGAATGGCTCAACAACTGGGTAGCTCGAGGCTGGAAAACCGCCAATAAACAACCAGTTAAAAATCAAGATCTGTGGCAACGCCTGCACGCCATCACTCAGTCCCATCAAATCGACTGGCAATGGATAAAAGGACATTCGGGTCACCCTCAAAACGAATTGGCTGACCAATTGGCCAATCAGGGACTGGAACAAATAATACAGGAAATTGCATGCGACAAATCGTCCTAGACACCGAAACCACCGGTTTCAGTCCCCAACAGGGACATCGAATCATTGAAATTGGCTGCGTTGAAATTCTCAATCGTAAAGTCACCGGTCAACAATTCCACTGCTACTTACAACCCGATCGGGAAATTGATGCCGGTGCCCAACAAGTTCATGGATTAACCTTAGGATTTTTAAAAGACAAACCACGCTTTACTGACATTGTTCAAGAATTGATACAATTCATTCAAGGCGCTGAGTTGATCATTCACAATGCAGAATTTGACGTTGGCTTTCTCAACCATGAACTGCAACGCCTCAAAATGGGTTGGGGACCTCTCACCAATTACTGCACTGTTCTCGACACTCTGAGCTTGGCAAGACGTCTGCATCCCGGCCAAAAAAACGACCTTGACACCCTATGCAAACGTTATCACATTGACAATGCCAGGCGCCAATTCCATGGGGCCCTATTGGATGCCCAACTTCTGGCCGAAACCTATCTGGCCATGACCGGAGGGCAAGTCAGTCTGCTCACCCATGCTCAACCCTCAAATTCTTCGCCAAATTCCACCCAGTCCCCACGAGTTGCACAACCACGTCCACCCTTACCCATTCTCCTGCCCACCGCCGAGGAATTGGAAGCGCATCAACGTTACCTCGCAAAATTGGACAAAACCACAACAGGCAATTGCTTATGGTTAACCCTTGAATCTACCCTTCGACCATGACAAATCCAGGGGAACGGGTACACTTGCCTCCCCCATTCTCACCAACTAACTCACTGTATATTCGTCACTTTCATGCGTAAAGTCACTGCTACACTGTTACTGGCAAGCGCCTTAGCCCTAGGGGCAGGCAAAGCCTATTGGGACCATCAATTAAACCAATATTTAACTGAGAAACAACCCTTTTTCTCTTATCAAACTGCACAATTCTCCTGGTTAGGGAATATTACTGTTCAACACTTTACTTTACAGCCCCCTCGGTCACTGTCCATAGCCAATCTTAAATTATCATCCATTGGCTCATTGCTGATGGGCGCCCTGTTGCCAACCACTTCCCTTTTGACTTTACAGATTGGCTCGCACCCAATCGCCCTGCCTGGGTTAGCCTATTTGCCCTTATCATTGGAATTTCAAGATGCCAATTTTGCCATCCATACAAACTCTTGGGAAATTCCCTTACTGGCCAAATCCTTAGGTTATGCCCCTTTTATTCCAACGCCACAAGATTTGCAAAATATGGGATATTCCCACTTGCAACTGCAAGGCTATCTGCACTTAACTCAAGTGGCCACACAATTACAAACTACTGTCGAACTTACTGATGCAAACTGGGGAAAATTCACTTTATCAATCAACTGGTTACCTTTAACAACCCCGGTGCATTGGCCCCTGAGAATTGAAGAATTCAGTCTTCACCAGATCACCCTGCACTTCCAAGAAGCCGGGCTGATTAAAAAAATGGTAGCCCGTTGGGCTCAAACACAAGGTACTGACCGAGAAACTCTAGTCTATTTGCTCATAACCCAACTCAATCAATCCCTTACAAACTGGGTAAAAATGACTGATGGAAATTTCAAAATCACAGGTCAACAAACCTTATTTACCAAACTCACTCAATTTTTAACTCACCCTGATTTATTAACCCTCACGATCACCATGACCCCCCCACTCAAAATAGACAATTTACTGACCGTCCATTGCCATATCAGCTGATTGGTACCCCTTATGTATCTAAACAACTATATTGACCCACAACTCTTTGATCCCCAAAAATTTCAAGAAGAATTAAAAACTAACGCCAATCCCATCAAACTATTTCGTCAAACCTTCAAACAAGGCCAAGAAGTCCTAAAAACCCGTTTTGAACAAGCACCCAATGCGGCAGAATCAGTCAGCCAACGCGCTTGGCTGGTTGACCAAATTTTGCGACACGTAAGTAAGGAACTCTGTATTTGCCCACAATCTCAACAAGTGGCTTTGGTAGCAGTTGGAGGATATGGACGTGGAGAATTGCACCCGGGCTCAGACGTGGACCTGTTGATTTTACTAGAAACCATTCCAGACCTGAAAGTTCAACAATGCATTGAACGCCTGGTCACTTGGCTATGGGACATCGGTTTACAAGTTGGGCACAGTGTTCGCACTTTATTAGAATGCGAACGAGAAGCCAAAACTGACATCACCGTTGTCACCAATCTGATGGAAGCCCGATTGCTGAGCGGTCCCAAAAAGTTATTTGAAACCATGCAAAATCAGGTGAGCCCGGAATACATTTGGCCAGTCAAAGACTTTTTTGCCACCAAAATGCAAGAGCAAGCTCAGCGCCATCTCAAATACCATGACACTGCTTACAGTTTAGAGCCCAATATTAAAGAATGTCCCGGGGGATTGCGCGACATTCACATGATTGGCTGGGTTGCCAAGCGCCATTTTGGGGCAACCACACTGCATGACTTGGTCCAATACGGTTTTTTGACCGAATTGGAATACCAAACGCTCATGGAAGCCCAAACCTTTATTTGGCAAATTCGTGGTCATTTACATCTAATTGCCGGGCGGCGAGAAGACCGACTGCTATTCGATTACCAACGCGCCATTGCCACTCGACTCGGTTATCAAGACGACCATAAGCACTTGGGAGTGGAAAAACTCATGCGCCGTTACTACCGAACTGCCAAAGAAATCAGCAGCTTAAATGATATGCTGTTACAATTGTTTCAAGAAGCCATTCTCTATGCAGACACCCCGATCACCCTGTACCCATTAAACAAACGTTTCCAAATATGCAATGATTTCATCGAAGTCACCCATAACAAAGTATTTATGCACTACCCTTTTGCTTTACTGGAAATCTTCCTGCTTATGCAACAACACCCTGAAATTAAAGGAGTAAGAGCCAGTACCATCCGTTTGATACGACAATACAACTATTTGATTGATCACGCCTTTCACAATGACTTGCGAGCCCGCAGCCTGTTTTATGAAATGATTCGACAACCTCGAGGTCTCATTCATGCCTTAAGACGCATGAACAGCTATGGCATTCTCGCTGCCTACATTCCCTCATTTGGAAAAATTGTGGGACAAATGCAATATGACCTATTTCACGTCTACACCGTTGATCAACACAGCCTATTTGTCGTAAGAAACCTGCGACGCTTTGCCATTCCCTATTATCAGCAGGAACTGCCCTTATGCTCCAAAATTATGGAAAACATTCCCAAATCGGAACTACTGTACTTGGCGGGACTGTTTCATGACATTGCCAAAGGACAAGGAGGAGACCACTCGGAACTCGGTGAAAAAGAAGCCCTTGATTTTTGTCAAGCCCATGGTTTAAGTGACAACGATTCCCGTCTCGTCGCCTGGTTAGTGCGTTATCATCTCAAAATGTCCATGACAGCCCAACGTCAAGACACCTCAGACCCCGCAGTCATCAAAGCCTTTGCCCAACAAGTTGGCGACCCAGTGCGCTTAGACTACCTATATTTGTTGACCGTTGCCGACATTCGCGCCACCAATCCCAATTTGTGGAATGGTTGGAAAGCCGTCTTACTCTCTGATTTATATCATAAAACCCAAGATTTTTTGAATCAAGGAGCTATCACTGCAGTCGACAAACGGGGACTGGTTGAAAACATTCAAAGAGAAACCCTATCCTTGCTGCAGGGCATAGAATGGGGGCTGGTGAAAACTCTATGGGACAACCTGGGAGATGACTATTTTTTATGCTCCTCTCCACAAGACATTGCTCGGGAAACCAAAGTGATTTTGGATCATAAAACACCTGAAATCCCCTTGGTTTTAGAACGTCATAACATTCAGGGCATCACTGAGATCATGATTTATGTGCGAGACAAAAAATATCTATTTGCCGAAATGACCCATTACCTTGAACAAAAAGGAGTCACCATTGTCAATGCTTACCTGATCCACACCCAAAAAGAATACATCATTGCCAGCTACACCTTTTTAGAAAGCGATGGGACTGCAATTGTGCAACATGAGCGAGTCGCAGATATTTTAGAAGGATTTCGTAAATTGCTCAGCCGTCCAGAAGCCCCAGCTTTTTGCCCCATTCATCGGCATATTCCTCGTCAAATCAAACACTTCTCAGTGCCCACTCGCCTAAATTTCAAACACGATCCTATCAATAAACACAGTGTTTTAGAAGTCATCACCACCGATCGTCCAGGAGTATTATCTCACATTGCCCAAGCCTTTGCCGCCTGTCAAGTGCGTCTTAAAAGGGCAAAAATTGCCACCTTTGGCTCTCGAGTAGAAGACATCTTTTTCATCACCGATGACAATCAAGAAGCATTATATTCTGCCGATCAAATCGACTGTCTTTGTGAAAAACTCTCTCAACTGTTAGAAGGCAAACCCTTGACCCCTAAAAAACCCTGAATTGCTCACCTTTTCTCAAAGGATAACCTCTGTTCAAAAACAAGTTATCCTCACTGGGAATTTCCTTACAAATACCTCTCTACCAACTCACATAATTTCCGCTCTTCAAAATTTTTTGCCAACTGCACAATTCGTTTCCCCAACCGTTCCAATTGTCGATTCTCCTGAATTAACCGCTCAGCACAATCGATAATTCCCCCGATATCTCCCTGCAATGCCAAATCCAACAAAACACGAGCTTCTTCCTGAGAAGGTCCCGCCAACTCTTCACCATCTAGCCCCTCTCCCAGATTCCGTTCCCCACAATATCCCCCTTGTTGGAAAATCCAGACTAAATTTAAATAAACCCGTAATTTCTCCAATAATGCCTCCACAACAATCGGTTTAGCAATAAAATCATCATATCCAATTCTTGCTCCAGCCTGTTGAGTATTGATAAAAATGTTGGCGGACAAAGCTAAAATAGGTGGCACAGACTCCCCAAAACGTTGCCGAATTCGACAAATCAGTTGAGAGGTCTCCATGCCTGGCATTCTCAATTCAGTTAAAATGAGATCTGGACGGATTTTATCTAAAATCGTCAAACATTCCTCACCTTTAGTTGCTTCCAAAACTTCAAATCCCAAGGGACTTAATAAATTTATTAAAATCAAACGATTATCCCGAATATTGTCCACCACCAAAATCCTTCGCACCCGGCCCTCAAATCCCACAATTAGGGGTATTTTGGGAGAAATTTCAGTCACAGGACAAGAAACTTCTGGCAATTGAATAGAAAATTTAAAAGTGCTGCCTTGGCCCAAAACGCTTTCCACTTCCAAATTCCCCCCCATCATATCCACCAATTTTTTCGTAATCGCCAATCCCAACCCAGTTCCTTGAGCCTGATAATTAACATCTCCAACCTGTTGAAAAGGAAGGAAAATTTTCTCCTGATCAGCGTCAGCAATTCCAATTCCACTGTCTATTACTGCAAAGTCAATGTGTTCATTACGTTGTGTCACCTGTAACACGACTTGACCATGCTCAGTAAATTTCACTGCATTTCCAATTAAATTGATCAAAACTTGTCGCAATCGCTTTTCATCACCGTGTACCAAATTAGGCAGAGGAGATAAAGGTTGACATTGGAATAACAGATCCTTTTGTTGAGCGCGTAAACTGAATAAATCGATCAAACTTTGCAGAAATTCATCAAATCGAAAATCAGCAGGGTGAAATTCAATTTTTCCAGCTTCTACTTTAGATAAATCCAAGACATCATTGATTAAATTCAGCAAGTAATCTCCACTGCGTTGGATAATTTGCAAACCTTCTCGTTGCTTGTCAGTTAATGTTGGATCTCGACCCAAAATTTGGGCATATCCAAGCACTCCATTTAATGGGGTGCGCAATTCATGACTCATATTCGCCAAAAATATACTTTTGGCTTGATTTGCAGATTCTGCCAATTGTCGAGCTTGTTCCGCTTTTCGTTTTTCATCGGTTAAACAATTGACCAATTCATAAAGGCGTTGGGACATTTGATTGAATGAAATAGACAATTTTCCTAATTCATCTTGGCGCTCCACAGGCACCACTTTAGAAAAGTCTCCACTTTGAGTAATATGGGTAACAACTTGAGTTAAAGTGGAAATGGGTCGAGTGACTGTTTTACCGAATAAATAAGCCAGTCCCACACTGATAAATAACATTAAAATTGAAAAAAGTCCTGTTTGGAATTGCAATTGTCGTAAGGGTTGAAAAAATATCTGTTCAGGTAAGGCAACTAACACTTTCCAATTGTATATTGGGACTGTGGTAACTGCTAAGAAACAAGGGGTGCCCAGCAATTCATATTGTCCCATAATACGTTGCTCATTATCTAATAATTTCAACAACTCGGAACTGGTTGCCGTGTTTTCCAAAGTTAAAGTCAAGGTGTCAGGAATGGGAGCATAAACCAGTTGTCGTTGTTGATTTAATACCGCCAACCAACTGCCTGTTCCCAATTCAATTTCTCGTAGATTTTCAAATATTTCTGACAGTGGCAATACCGTTGTCACCAATCCCAAGTCTTCATCAAAATAGTTGACATGACGATATCCCAATTCAATAACAGGCTCATGTAAGGTTTTTGATTGAAAAGCTGGGGTAATCAAAACCTGATTGGGTAAAGTTTGGCTTTGCAAATATAAGGGAGAATCAGCAATGTTGAGTAAATCTTCGCTGACTTTGCCTTGCGCAATTTTGATTTCCTCCCAACCGGTTTTTTCCACATAACTGATGATTGGGAAAGTGGTATTCAGTTCTAAAAAAGTCTTTTCTAATATGGCTGAGTTGAAATTATTGAGATATTGTTCTATATGACGACCTGTAGCCAATTTTGTGAGTAAATTACTCTTGTTTTCTAAGGTATGATAAATAATGTTAGATAAGGCAGTGGCTGCAATTTGTAATCGCTGAGCCTCATGAATGTGTAGTTGACGGGACATGATATAATAAGTGGTTGTACCAATTAAGGTAATTATCAACAACACTAATAAAATTTGTGCCAAAATGAAGCGCGTGGCAATTTTCTGAAACATAAATTTTTCTCAATGAAAGCAGCTGCTTTAAAAATAAGGGGGAAAAAGTAAGTTTTTTGTTTGAGGGAATGGAGTTTGAAAGTTGCCAATGCGTAAGGTGTAATCTCATAGGGTGCAATAGCGTTAGCGTATTGCACCGTAATGTATGATCTTTCTCCTTCTACAGTTCGTTAACCATATATTCCGCGGAAAAAGATTATTTAGAGGGATTTGTGGGAATAACTCCAGCTTCCTTCATAATTTGTTGACCTTGAGGGGAAAAAATAAATGCTAAAAATTGCTCAACTATTTGATTGGCTGGTGATTTAAAGACCAGATAGAAGGGAGTCAATAGGGGATAAGTGTTTTCTGTGGGGGCCATTCCCTGTAAAGGTAATACAGTCAGTTGTTCATGTTGAGCGACAGAGAGAGGTAAATAACCCAAGGTAAATTGATTTTTAGTCAGCAGATCCACAGCTTCCGGGGTGCTATAAGCCACTCTGACTGCCGATTCTAGGGCAGTGAATTTTGGAAAGGTGCTTGTGATCAAACGCCGAGAAGAATCATCTGTTTCTCGATCCAACACATATATTTTGTGATCAGGTCCCCCCAATTCTTGCCAATTTACATGTTTGCCGGCATAAATTCCTAACATCTGTTCAACAGTTAAATTGTGAACACCAGTTACTGAAGGATGAACTGTGAAAACAATGGGAGATTTGGCAAACAGCACTTCCACCAATCCCGGTTTTTCTCTTTCTTCTAAAGGACGGGCAGTTCTAGCCAGATCGACCTTGCCTCTTGACACGGCTTTGATGCCCCCACTGGAACCAATACTTTCGGGCACTTCGACACTGACCTCACCGTGGACACGTTCAAATTGTTCTCCCAGGATACTTAACAGTACTTGACTGTCCCCAGTACCAGCAATGACTAAGTTGGAATCCGCCACTGCTCCTACCGATCCCATACATGACATTATAAATACGCTAACCAACCCATAATTTTTCATTATCTACTCCTTTTATCGAAATAATTTATCATTGACTATTATAAAGTAGACCAATTTTCATAAATAGTCTACTTTTTCTCATTTCTTGCTTATCTTAACCGCGCCTCTTATTAACTAATTTTAACCACTATGAATCATAATAGCTTGATTGACTGAACAATTTTATATGAATTTAACTATTTTGAACAAAAAAATAAATTATGCTACTATTTTAGAGTTATAAAAACAGTTTTCATTTGTGATTCTCATCTACTGCCTTTAAACAAACAAGTTTCTTGTAACATAATAATATTAGAATTTTCTAAATTGAAAACAACCTGTTATCCCCTTTTTTTCGAGAAAATTACCGTCCTTGGTCAGGAAGGTCGGTTTTTCCCTAAAATAGGGAATAATTGAATATAAAGAGTAACGATTATGTTTAAAAATATCCCCCCCTTACAAAAACGACTCCTCTTCCTCTTTCTGGTCATATTGACTGGTTTTCTAGCCTTATCCACATTGCTGATCGTGTCTCAACAACATCAACTTTTGTTGACAGAAGAGACCAAACGGGCCGAGTTGGAGATTGATCTTATCAGTGGTTTTATCAAGGAATCTTTTCTACAGCAAGACTATGTGACTGTCAGCCAATTTCTTCTGGAATGGTGTCAACATCGCCATTATATTCTCAACATGCAGGCTTTGGGAAAAAATGACTTTAAATTGGTTGATTATGCCAAAGATGTAAAATCTAAAGAAACGTTGGCTATCAGTCGCCATATCTCATTCTCTCCTCGCAATCATTTGCAATTGAGTATAATTTACGATCTCAGTCACATCCATGGCATTACCCATCAACTCACCTTTCAACTCATGGTAATTTCTACCTTACTGATCAGTCTATTGGGATTGATCTTGGCCTTTACCCTGTTTAAAATTGCCCTATTACCCATGGAGAATGAGATCAAAAAACGCACGCTTGAATTGCAACTGGCCAACGAATCCTTACAAAAGCAGCGAGACTTTGTCACCGTAATTTTAGACACCATCAGCGCGCTGGTCATCGTCCTAGATCCACAAACCAAAGTGCAGCGCTTTAATCGGGCAGCCACTGACGTCACTGGCTATGCTTCAGAACAGGTGGAGCAACGTTCATTCAATGACTTTTTTCCGGAAATGGAATTTGAGCGCATGCGCACTCTGCTCCGACAACTTCAACACAGTCGACCTCGTCATGGTTGCGAGACTGTGATCACCACTTGTCAAGGTACACACAAACACATTGTATGGAACTGTGCCACTTTGCATGATGATCAGTCTCGAAATATCAGCCATTATGTAGTCACCGGGGTCGATATTACGGAACGCAAACACATTGAGCTGGCTCTGCAGCAAGCCAAGGAACATGCGGAACAGGCTAAATTAGATGCAGAATTGGCGAATCGAGCCAAAGGCACTTTTTTAGCCAATATGAGTCACGAATTGCGCACCCCTCTTAATGGCATTTTAGGCTATGCTCAAATTCTTGATCGTGATCGACAACTCACTGATAAACAACGAGAAGGAGTGCAAGTCATCCACAAAAGTGGGGAATATTTATTGACCTTGGTTAACGATATTTTAGACATTTCCAAAATTGAAGCTGAGCACATGAAATTATATCTCACTGACTTCAATTTCAATGAGTTTGTCCGAGAAATTATCCAATTGTTCCAAATTCGCACTGCTCAAAAGAAATTGTCATTTATTTATGAGCCCATTTCCCCGTTACCTTTAGGCATTCGAGCTGATGAGACCCGATTGCGACAAATTCTCATCAACTTGCTCAGTAATGCGGTTAAATTTACTGAATCTGGAGGGATTGCTTTGAAAATAGGGGTGGTTGACAGTCCCAATTCTGATCCGGGTCAAACTTATCCTTATCGAACCTTGCGTTTTCAAATTGAAGACACAGGCATTGGCATTGCCGAAGAGGAAATTGAGAAAATTTTCATTCCTTTTCAACAAGTTGGAGATCCAAAATATCGACCCGAAGGTGCAGGTTTGGGATTGTCCATTACCAAAAAATTAGTACAAATGATGGGAGGAGAATTGCAAGTTAAGAGCAACTTGGGGCAGGGCGCTACTTTTTGGACCGAATTGCGATTTCAAGAAGTTTCTGGCTTGATTAAAAGCACACGCGACATTCCACCGATCATCGTAGGCTTTCAGTTCACGCCCAGTCCCTATCAAGAAAAAGAGTGTAAAGTATTGATTATTGATGACAAAATGGAAAATCGTTCGGTATTGGTCAATCTGCTCAGTCCCTTGGGTTTTCAGACTTTGGAAGCCAGTAATGGTCAAGAAGGGTTGCAAAAAGCCCGCCAATGGAATCCAGATTTAATTTTGACTGACTTGGTCATGCCAATCATGGATGGCTTTGAAGTAACTCGTCAACTCAGAAGAATTCCCAAATTTGAAGATACGGTGATCATTGCCAATTCAGCCAGTGTATTTGAACATGATCAACAGAGTTTGGAAGCGGGTTGTAATGCTTTCATCAGCAAACCCATTCGGGCTGATCACTTGTTAGATCTCATTCAGGTGCATTTGGGTCTCACTTGGATTTATGAGCATCTCAATTTTCCTACTGCTGAGCAACGAGAATTGGAATTAATAGCCCCGTTGAATTTTGAAGTTTCACTGACCGGTCCTTCCAAGGAACAGGCTAACTTATTGTTTGATTTGGCTATGATGGGGGATCTTATGGAAATTTCGAAAAAGACTGAGGAGTTTGCCAAGGAGAATGGAGAGTTGACCAGTTTTGCAGAAAAAGTGCGTAAATTGGCAAAGAGTTTTGATGAAAAAGGTATTTGCGATCTCTTGGAGAATTATTTGTGAGAGTTTGAGACTGAAGGGAAGGCGACTGGAATGTGTACGGTGAGTTCCCCTGGTCAACAGAGGATGAAGATAATCTTTGAAAAAGTTGCTTTTCTTTTGTAAATATCCTTACTTTACTAAAGAGAGGAGAACTAATCCTTTGGTTTGACCCCTTTTCATCAAGGAGGGAGGAATAATTCCCGCAAAATTCCATTTGTAACCCCCTTTTCAATCTGCTAAACTAATTTAAATTATCCTTTTTTCATTATGGAGTACTTCTCATGCCCATTGTCTTTAAACACACCTTGTTACTCATCCCTTTCCTCTTTATTTCTGCACTGCACGCAGACTCCCCCAAATCACTGACCTTTGGCTTCATGCCCTATCTTACGGCCCATGAACTCCTGCATAAATATACTCCTTTAGCAGATTATCTTGGCCAGGCCGTGGGTATTCCCGTCACCCTAAAAATTACCAAAAACTATGCGGATCATGTCGAAAATGCCGGTAAAGATCAGCTGGATATTGCGTTTATGGGGGGCAGCAGCTATATCGAATTGGTCGAAAAGTATGGCAAAAAACCCCTGTTGGTTCGTTATGAAATCGATGGCAAACCGACGTTTCAATCCATCATTTTCACCGCACCCGGCAGTTCCCTAAAAAAACTGGAAGAGCTTGCCGGCAAACGTTTTGCCTTTGGTGATCCCAGTTCTACTTTGAGCACTCAAGTCCCGCGCTACATGCTCAAAAAAGCCGAGGTGCCATTGGAAAAATTAGCCGGGTACGACTTCCTCAACAACCACAAAAATGTGATTTTCAGCGTCCTATCTGGTAACTATGACGCTGGGGCAATTACTCAAGAAATTTTTGAAGAAAATCAAAGTCTAAATTTAAAATTGTTGGCCGAATCTCCTCCAGTCTCCACTCATATTTTGGTCACTCGTAGCGATTTAGAGCCCACACTGATTGAAAAACTGCAAACGGCTTTATATCAACTCAAAACTTCCCCACAGGCTGACAAAGTGTTATCAGCCATTGGAAAAAACGTTACCGGATTTGTCCCAGTCACTGATCAAGACTATGATTTGCTGAGGACCATGTTAAAAGAAATTAAGTAATCAATTTGTGGCTGAGTCATACAGATCAGATAATTGGAATAATTTGGCATGAAAACCGATAAATTATTTTATCGAATATTTCTATCTCAGCCGGATTTGATCAAGGAATTGTTGCCAAAAATTCCTGCCGATTGTGAATTTAGCTACAGTGCGCCTGTGATCAAAGAGCAAGGATTCGCATTGGATGGGTTATTGACCCCAATTGGAGATGATTTAAATTTACCACTGGTGATTTTAGAAGCTCAGATGCAGCAAGATCAGCAATTTTATGGACGATATTTCGCTGAAATATTTTTATACTTATATCAATATCGTATCGAAAGACCCTGGTATGGACTGTTAATTTTGCCAAATCGTAAACAAGATTTGGGGTCTCGAGTGCCTTATGAACCCTACTTGAACGAACGAGTGAAGGAATTCTACTTGGAAGATTTGAAGTCGTTAAAAAAGGAACAATTGACTCCAAATTTGGGTTTATTAAAATTGCTGACGGTGAAGAAATCAGAGGCATTCGAATTGGCAAAATGGATTCTGGACAGTGTAGAGAATGAAACAGAATTGCGACACCAGTTAAATCTGGTGGAGATCATACTGACCAACAAATTCCCACAATTAACTACTGAGGAGATTTTAAAGATGTTGGACTTAAAAACGGCAGACATCACTCAAACTCGCTTTTATCAAGAAATTTGGCAAGAGGCTCAAGAAAAGGGACTTCAAGCGGGACTTGAACAAGGAATAAGGAAAGGTCATAAGGAAGGTCGTAATGAGGGTCTTCAGGAAGGACTTCAGAAAGGACTTCAGAAAGGACTTCAAAAAGGACTTCAGGAAGGGCATAAGGATGAAGCGATCAATTTGGTTATGCGATTGATTCGAAAACGGCAGGGTAGTTTGTCAGTTGCTCAAGAGATGCGCATACAACAATTGACAGTTTCACAGTTAGAGGCCTTGGCTGAAGCGGTGTTAGATTTTAGCAACGAGACTGATTTGGAACAATGGTTAACTCGTTGTGATTCCAGGTAATTTTTTAGTTCCCAAGTTCAACTTGGGAACTCATTTTGATCACGTTGCGGCCAGTCATTTATCAATCAATCTTCCCGTATGAATAGGATTCAATCTCTGTTGTTCCAAATAATTACGCGCCCTGGTAGCGCGTCTATGCTAAAATATTGGGGAAAAACGGGGAGGTAAAGAGAGAAAATGGGCAACTCAACCAAACAAGTTAAACTATATGTATTTAGTAGGATGTGCTGAGCGTTTTTTGCGAAGCGCATCTGTCGCGTTGTTCCTGTAGGTTCCCAATTTACCGAATGAACACCTTGTGCCACAAAATTATGGAAACTCAAATACTTGCCTTCCTTAATTGATACGCTTCGCAAAAAACGCTCGCAGATCCTATATAGGTAGAAGTTACGCAGTTCAAATCTAATTTTCAATTTATTCAAAAAGTTAGTATTTTGAGCGATTTTTCGATATTTCAATAAAATCAATTGAATAACGATTCAACTGCGTAACTCCTATAATGTTAAATTTTGGCGTTTCTCGTTACTACACACTAGACCGCGTAGGGTAGGCAACTTGTTGCCCACCAATATATTGAATCAATTTCAATTTTTGGTGTGTAACGATCAATCCGTTGCACTACATTTGACTAGGAAAATTTTTGTAGGCAGTTGTACACTCAAAACAGCATTTTTTGATATATTGGTAGTAAGATAAGTTTGGTAGATACTCTGTTCCCTGTCAAGCAAAATCTTTGTAAGACAGGGAAAAAATTTTTCCCAATAAATCCACTAAAATCAGTAATGTCATAACATCTGCTCGATGGTTCATGAAGCCACTGTGGGTCTTTTCCGTTCTATCGGTTTTTGACTTTGTACACTTTGTTTCAGGTGATGACATTGGAAAGTTGGTCAATGGGAATTGTTCGCCCGATCATGCAAATCTATCCCTATGCTTGGATATTTTTTGTGATTTTTATTTTGATTGCTACTTTTACTATGCTTAACTTGTTTATTGCGATTATTGTCAATTCCATGCAAACTTTACATGAGAATGAGCAACGGCAGATTTGCAGTGAGATTGGTCAGGCTACGCATGAAGAAACCAAGGTATTGGGGCAGGAAATTCAGGAGTTAAGGTCAGAGATTCAGGAGTTGAAATTGTTGCTGTTGGAGAGGGTGGAAGTGCGGAATAATATTTCTTCTTGAAGGTGTTGTGGGAATGAGCAAGGTGTTATGGGAATAAGGAGAAGATAGCTTATGAGTGTGAGGGGCTTTGGTCCATGGCAGCCTCAAATTGGTGCTGATGTTTATCTCGATCCCACGGCATTGGTGATTGGGCGAGTTGTGCTCGGTGCTGAGGTTTCTGTGTGGCCTTATGTGGTGATTCGTGGGGATGTGAATCGTATTGAAATTGGGGCACGCAGTAATATTCAAGATGGCAGTGTGCTCCACGTGACTCATGACAGTGTTTATCAGCCGGGAGGGTTGCCGTTGTTGATTGGTGAAGAGGTGACGGTTGGTCATCAGGTGACTTTACATGCTTGTACCCTAGGTTCCCGTTGCTTGATTGGGATGGGGTCTATTATTTTAGATGGGGCTAATGTGCCTGAGGGTACTTGGATTGCGGCTGGCAGTCTGGTGCCACCTCATAAAAGTTTAGAGGGTGGGTATTTGTGGCAGGGTCGGCCAGCAGTGCGTGTGAGACCACTCAGCGATAGTGAGCAAGATTATTTGAAATATTTGGCTGATCAGTATGTTAAGTTGGCGCAACAGTATCAGGAGGGTTTGGATGTCGGTGAAACAGGTTTGGGTACAAACGCCTCATCAGGGGTTATTTGATGTCACTGCTTCGGTAATTAAGGTTATGCAGGAGGAGAATGTTGTGGATGGTTTGTGCACGGTTTTTGTTCAGCATACTTCTGCCAGTTTGGTTATTCAGGAAAATGCCGATCCTTCGGCTAAACGTGATTTGGAGCGTTGGTTGAATCATTTGGTGCCAGAGCATGACAGTTTGTATACTCACACTTTGGAGGGTGCAGATGACATGCCTGCGCATATCAAGTCCGCATTGACTGCCAGTAGTTTGAGTATTCCTATTGTGAATGGGCAGTTGGGATTGGGGACTTGGCAAGGTATTTACCTTTGGGAGCATCGTAAGCAGGGTGGAGAGCGCTCCATTCTCATTCATATTGGGGGATAGAATGTGGTTTAAGAATTTACATGTTTTTCGATTGTTGGTCCCATTCCGTCATTCCATGGATGAGTTGGAAGCTTTGTTACAGGGTCATGTTTTTCAACCTTGTGGGCGTTTGGAGATGAACAGTCAGGGCTGGGTTGCGCCTTTGGGTAAGGAAGGTAAGTCGTTGTTGCATGGTCTTGGACAGTGTGTGTTGCTGTGTGCTCGTAAGGAAGAGAAGATTTTGCCGACTTCAGTGATACGAGATTTTGTGAATGAGCGTCTTGAAGAGATTGAGTCTCAGCAGTTGCGTAAGGTGCGTAAGCAGGAGCGGGAGGCGATTCGAGATGCGGTGTTGCAGGAGTTGTTGCCGCGGGCATTTACGCGTTCCAATTATCAATATGCTTATTTGGATCTGAGTCATGGTTGGTTATTGGTGGATACTTCCAGTCGTAAGAAGGCTGAGGAGTTTGTCAATTTTTTGCGGCAGAGTTTGGGGAGTTTGCCAGTCATTTCTCCGAAGTTGCGAGATTCTCCTAGTCGGGTGATGACTCAATGGTTGGGCAATCGCAGTCGTTGTCCAGAAGATTTTGAGTTGGCAGATGCTTGTGAGTTGGTGGAGATTGCTATGGAGGGTTCGGTGGTGAATTGTAAGCGACAGGATTTGTTGGCTGAGGAAATTCATGCCCACTTGGAAGCGGGCAAATTGGTCAGTCGTTTGGCTTTGAGATGGCAGTCCCATTTGAGTTTTGTGGTGGATGAGGATCTGGTGTTAAGGCGCCTCCAATTTTTGGAAATCACTTCCGATCAGGGTGAGGATTTTGTTTCAAGGGATCGGGTTGTTCGTTTTGATGCCGATTTTGCGCTGATGACTGGGGAATTTTCTCGTTTGTTGCCTCGTTTGTTCCAAGTGTTTGGTGGAGAGGATGAAGAGGTTTATCAACAGGCAGCCTTGGGAATTGCAGTGTGAGCAATGGGAGTTGGCAGTTCCTTTGCCAAAACGGTGCCGGTTTGTTCTCAATAACCTTCGTAGAGATTTTCCAAGGGCGCTGCATATTTTTCTAATATGCGATTGCGTTTGATTTTTAAGGTCGGTGTCAACAGTCCATTGTCTATGGTCCAAGGTTCGGGAGTGATATAAACTTGTCGAATTTGGGCATATCCGGGGAAGGTTTTAAGGTGTTGGTTAAGTCGAGTCAAGAGGAGTTTTTGCAGGGATTTGTTAAGGTTGGGATCGGTTGGGTCTTCGGCTGGTTTCAGTTGTTGCAGGGTTTCTGCATTTAGTACGAGTAGGGCACTTAAGAAGGGCCGGCCTTCGCCGACAATCATGACTTGTTCAAACAGGGGGTCAGTGACAATGGCAATTTCGATGTCTGTGGGAGATACCTTTTCGCCATTGCCCATTACAATGATATCTTTAATACGTCCTGTAATATATAGGTAACCTTCGGCATCTTGTTTGACTTTATCTCCGGTGTGGAGCCAGCCTTCAGCATCAATGAGTTCTTCAGTAGACTTAGGGTTTTGCCAATAGCCCAAGGTGACACATTGACTTTGGGTTAACAGTTCTCCATTCTCGGCGATCTTGACTTGAATTGTTGGTAAAGGTAAACCGATGCTGTGTGGTTTATTGTGTTGTGGTAAGTTGACGCTGATCACAGGACTGGTTTCTGTGAGTCCATATCCTTGTAGTAAATCCAGTCCCAATCCAATCAGCAGTTGTGCAACTTTGGGGGATAGGGCGGCGCCTCCACTGATGGCCAAACGCAGGCGTCCGCCTAATTTATCCAGTATCGGATTTGCAATGTTATTCCTTAACAGTGGCCAGAGTAAGAAAGTGGGAGACCAGCGGGCTCGTTGTTGGTGATATTCAAAGTAATGCCATCCAGTGTTCACCGTGAGTTGGAAGAGTTGACGCACGAAAAAATTTTTCTGCGCCAATTGGGTGTGGATTTTCGCACTGAGTTGTTCATAAATCCGGGGAACTGAAATGAGGACTGTGGGACGTAAAGTTTGCAGGTCGACACTGAGTTGGGGAATGGAGCGGGCGTAAGCCACGGTGGCTCCGGCAATCATGGGCATGTAGTAACCTGCCGTCCGTTCCAAAGTGTGAGATAAGGGGAGGAAGGATAAAAATAGGTCATTGGGGTTAAAGTTTGCGCCACTTTCCAGTCCGGCTTGAATGATGGCTTGGGCATTGGATAGGAGATTGCGATGGGATAACATGACTCCCTTGGGACGTCCTGTCGTACCCGAGGTGTAGACTAGACTGGCCAACTGGTCAGGATTTTCTGTATAAGTGTACAGGGGTGCCCCAGGTTCAGTGGTTAACCAACTGTCTAAGGTTGCCAGCCGACTGTCGGTTAAAGTTCTGTCTTCCGAAGGTTGCAGTAGAATAATCCGTTGTAAACTGGTGATTTCTTCCTTGAGGGCATGCAATTGTTTCCATTGAAAATGACCTTCCAACAATAGTACTTTGGTTTGAGTATCCTTCAAAATATAACTGATGTTATCAGCTCTGTCATTAGGGTATAACGGCACAGTTACCAAGCCCAAGCCCAAAGCGGCTTGGTCAAAGATTACCCAATGAATACAATTGCGTAGCATAATTGCTACTCTGTCTCCTGGTAGTAGCTGTTCTCCCATGAGGGCTGCTTGCCAACTGGCCACTTGTCCAGCTATCTCCTTCCAAGTGAAGGACTGCCAAATTTTATTGTCTTTATCATATTGACGGTATGCGTTGTAATGAGGGGTATTTTGAATACGGGCACGGAACAGGGCCGATAAAGTGGTTGCCTGTGATGCAGTAATAAGATAATCGGGTAGGGTTCGCATGGGCTTTTCTCAATCCGGCTAAAATCCCGCCGCGTAACTGATATTGGCGAGGGGGTGGGGTAAAGCTATTATAATACGCTTGTTATGAGTTGATTTTCAAGTTGAATTGCAAGTCGGTTTAATGTCAAAATGAGCACCCAAGTTAATGGTTACCGAATCATTCGTTTGACTAAATTATAGAGGCGTATTACTGTTATGAGTTCATGGGTTCAGCAGGTGCGAGGCGCAATTGTCCTCGGCGTATTGATAATGAGTGGCCTCAATGGCTGCACGATCCAGCCCACTGCGGTGGCAACTGAGGACCGGTTTACGGCACCGGTGGAAACTTATCATTATGTCAATAAGGGAGAAACCATTTATGACATTGCCAATCTTTATGGGCGCAGTGTAGAAGAATTGGCTCGTTGGAACTATTTGAGTCCCCCCTACGCTTTATTGAGTCATCAAAAATTATTGGTTTCAGGACCCTCCTCGAGTTGGGACAGTGCGATCAGCGTGGTACCAGTCACGCCTTATGATCCCATTGTTGTCACTCCGTTGCCCAATTATGCGGCTCCAACACGTAAAGCTCCTCGGCAAAGTGTAGCCAAGGCCCCGACTCAGTCATCTCCGATCACCCATCCAGTAACCAGGACCCGGCAGGGTAAACTTTATCATGTGGTGCAAAGGGGACAAACTTTGTACAGTATTGCCAAACATTATGGTAAAGAGTATCGACAGCTGGCCAGTTCGAATGGCTTAAGTCCACCTTATGCACTGGCAATCAATCAGGAATTATTGGTTGGGACCACTGGATCCGCCAGTTCTTCTGTCAAGACTGTGCGATCCAGCGGTTCTTCTTATAGAGTTCAGGTTGGAGACACTTTGTACAGCATCGCTAGACAGTTTGGGCGTACAGTACAAGAACTGACGGCTTGGAACTCCCTCTCCTCAACCAATTTAAAAGTGGGTCAACAGTTGGCAGTGGGCAGTTCTGGTAAACAAGGAGTAACTGCAACCTCTCCGGTGGCTTCTAGCCCAATTCGAGGTACCTCTTATCAGGTTGTTAAAGGAGATACTTTATACAGTGTTTCTCGACGCAGTGGTCACGCGGTAGAGACATTAGCCTCTTGGAATCGCCTGACGCCGCCTTACACCCTTGAAACAGGACAAGTGCTGCGTCTATCTTCATCTAAGGGAGGAGCAAGCAAAGCCAGTGTTTCAAAATTGAGCGTGGGAACTTGCCATCGAGTAGCAGTAGGAGAGACTCTGTACAGTCTGGCAAAACGATACGGTCATTCCGTTAATCAAGTGGCGAGTTGGAACGGTCTTACCCCTCCTTATACTCTAAGTTTGGGAAACGTATTGGCTATGTCTGCCAGCGCTTATTGCCACTAACCTACTGACCACCCCCTGCCCCTCCTTGGTAAGGAGGGGAGATTGATGGGCTTCCTGTCATCAGCTCATTCTACAAGTGCTAACCACCCCTTGCCCCTCCTTGATAAGGAGGGGAGCTAGAGACAAATTCCCCTTCCTTACCAAGGAGGGGAGCTAGAAACAAATTCCTCTTCCTTACCAAGGAGAGGAGCTAGAAACAAATTCCTCTTCCTTACCAAGGAGAGGAGCTAGAGACAAATTCCCCTCCTTATCAAGGAGGGGTTAGGGGTGGTTAATTACTACAATATGCTAAAAAACAATCAAAAACACGCTGTTTGTCTTATATTGAATCTTCATTCATAAATTTTTCAAATATAAAAAGGAGTTTAGCAATGTCCCCACATCCTATTTCGCCCATGCGGTATTGGCCGCATTTTACCCTGCTTATTCTATTACTCATGAACGGTTGTACTTCAATTTCCCAGAAGCCCACCATTTCCGATCCGAATCCTCAACTTCCCCCTACAACTCAAGGACCCTGTACCAGTTATTATACTGTCAGTTCAGGAGAAACTTTATACGGTATCGCCGCTCGCTGTGGTCTCAACCCCCAAGATGTGGCGCGTTGGAATTCCATTCCTCCCCCTTATTCAGTAAACCCAGGCCAAACTTTGGTCCTATTCGGTCCCCCAGAAACAACTCCTACAACTCCTACTTATCCCACTGTAGACAATACTACACCAGAACCTACCCAATCCTCTGATCCCAACTATCACATTGTAATGCCTGGAGATACCCTATTTGCCTTATCCAAACGTTATGGGACAAGCGTTGGTAATTTGAAAGCATGGAATAATTTATCCTCAGACAATCTGTCGGTGGGTCAACGTCTAAGAGTAACATTACCTCCAGGTGGGACTCCTCAACCAGTTGTATCTCCGGCAACAACTACGCCTGTTGCCCCACCGTCCACAACTTCCAGTGGCAAAGATTATATTGTACGCCCTGGAGATACATTATACAGCATTGCTCAACTGTATGGCTACAGTGTTACTGACATTGCCGGGTGGAATAGTCTATCTCCTCCCTACCAGTTGGCAGTTGGACAAGTGTTGGCGGTAAGTCCCCCTTCTTCAGTATCTAACCACACCTCCTCTCCACTACCCTCTTCAGGTTATCACACTGTTCAAGCGGGAGATACACTTTACAGTATTGCCAAACGTTACGGCTCCGATGTCGAAGCATTGAAAATTTGGAATAACCTGGCTTCAGACAGTCTTAACGTCGGTCAACAACTTAAAGTCACATCCTCTGGAAATGCACCTTCCACCAGTTATTCTCCACCCTCTTCAAAGTATACAATGTATACCGTGGAAAAAGGGGAAACTCTATACAGCATTGCCACTAGAAATGGCATGAGCGTGGGAGAATTGGCCAATTTGAATGGCATTGGTCAACCCTATACAGTCTACCCTGGCCAAGAATTGAAAATTCCCTCTCCTTAATCCATAGCGGTAGAGTGAGCTGCCAAACCTGGTTTTGCTCACCTATCATTCTCAACTTCGTTCATCTAAGAATACCCCACAAGGATCTCATTCCTTACTCCTTCCTTAAATCATAAAAGGTAAATCATGACTCGTTTCTTTACCTTAACTATCCTCCTTCTCATCCTCTCTGCTTGTGCCACTTCCCCTACGGAAACTGAACAAGTTGCCTTACAAAATGCTTATACTGTAAAAACGGGAGACACTCTTTATCGAATTGCCCAAAAGTATCAACTCAAAGTCGACGATCTCATTCGTATCAACCAATTAACTCCCCCTTACAATTTACGTCCCGGCCAAATTCTAAAACTCTCCTCAACTCCCAATTGCCCCAATTGCAAACAAGTTTACACTGGTCCTAGGACAGTTGCTTCACCTGACAATGCTCCCCCAGTCGACTGTCCCAACCTGACTTGGCAATGGCCAACCCAACATTATAGCGTATCAACTCACACTTCATCTGGCGGAGATTTGGGGCTGGCTATCTTTGGTCAACCCAAACAACCGATCTATGCCGCAGCAACTGGCACTGTTATTGAAAGCCACACATCCAAAAACGGCTACCCAAATCTTATCGTCATCCAACACAACAATGCCTTTAGCAGTCTATATGCCTACAATCAAAAACGTCTAGTCTCTGTGGGTAAAAAAGTGACTGCCGGGCAAACCATCGCAGAAATGGGCTATAATTCTCAACAAAAAGCCATGTTACACTTTGAAATTCGTTGTCGAAACAAAGCCCTCAATCCTCTAGATTACCTGCCCTAACACCACCTGATCCACATATTCCCACTTTGGTAGGCTAAAAACATCAAGTTAACCTGAGTTCAATGCAATAAACTCTATCCTGTTAAACCAAACACTTTGACTTGCAGACCTGCCCGGCATTCAAAAACCCGGTAGATCTCCCTTTAAGGATAAGTTGGACTGCCAATCCTTTCAAATACAACGACATTCTATTGAACTCAGATAACTTAAATTCCAATTTTGACTGCTTTAGATCAGGTTTGGGACTGCATGGCGCATGAAACTGTGGACCTTACTCAACTCCAAAAATCGACTGGACAACTGCCGAATATCAAATACTTGGCAAATTTCACTTGAGAATAACCCAATACATTTGGGAATCATCACACTGGCAACAGTAACCCCCCTTTCATGATGAACCCAGTTTTGACCTTTCACCTTACCATTCACTGAGGAATTACTCATACCTTCCTCTCTTACCCAAAAGTGAATTTTGGTATCCTCAACAAAATTGAATACCTACCTATAGAATCAAGAATATGAACATTCAAGAAGACAATACCGAACAATTGGCAGACGATATTGCTGAAATCCTCGAAGAGCCCCTTATCGAGGAAGAATTGATTGAGCGTATCTATGCAAGCAATGAGAATGAACTCGATGCCACCAGACTTTACCTCAGCGAAATTGGTTTCTCCCCTTTACTATCTGCAGAAGAGGAAATCAGCTATGCCAAGCGGGCTCAAAAAGGGGATTTAGACTCTCGTCAAAAAATGATTGAATCCAACCTTCGTTTGGTGGTTAAGATAGCCAGACGCTATATGAATCGAGGACTTGCGCTGCTTGATCTAATAGAAGAAGGTAATATTGGATTGATTAGAGCAGTGGAAAAATTTGACCCAGATAAAGGTTTTCGGTTCTCAACTTATGCAACATGGTGGATAAAGCAAACCATCGATCGAGCACTCATGAATCAAACGCGGACCATCCGGTTGCCAATTCACATTCTTAAAGAAATCAACATTTACTTGAGAGCTGCCCGTTCCCTGTCGCAAAAATTAGACCGAGAACCCACTGCAGAAGATGTGGCCGCCCATCTGGACCGGCCTTTAGAAGAAGTTAAAAAAATGTTGGGGCTCAATGAACGCACTGGCTCCACCGACAGTCCCTATCAAATAGAAAATGACAATTCCCTCCTCAATACCATCCCAGATGAACAAAATCCAGACCCGCTTCTCATCCTACAAGATGCCGATATTGTCGCTCATATCGACTTATGGTTGGGACAATTGACTGAAAAACAACGAATTGTCCTAGAACGGCGATTTGGATTGGGTGGCGGAGATATCTCGACTTTAGAACAAGTGGGAGATGAACTGAAAATTACGCGGGAACGAGTGCGACAAATTCAAATTGAAGCCTTGAAACGATTGCGGGAAATTTTGGAAAAAGAGGGATTTTCCATAGATTCCCTATTTCGTTAAGGACTGTGGACATTAGCAAAAATAACCCTTTGCCCATCCAGTTCTGCCTTAAATAAAAGAAGGGGAAAATCATTCCCCTCCTCGGTAAAACAAGACAATCTTTCTTTTCAGAGAAGGAATATCCGTGCATACAAATTGGGACTGCATCTACTGTCGCATTTCCAAGGTAGAATGCTGGGCAATGAAAAACGGACTGCTTGCCCTACTTGATTGTACATTCTCACTGGAAGGGGAATTGGGATCCAAAGCACTGCATAGGGAAGAAAAAGCCACTATAAAAATAGAAGCTATACCCACAAATCGGATCACATCAAATAAATTACTGCTGATCACATCCTCAATAATTGCCGGCTTATAAATCCGAGTACGACTGAAAAACTGTTGATACTCAACATAATCCTGATAATCGACAAACTGATGAATTGAGCCTGAATATTCTAAGCCTTCTACGGTTTTGATGGTTCGGGTCACCATAATGAATTCCTTAAATTAAGTTTATGTGAAATGGTAAATACCTGTTTATCCAATGGACTGCTAAATTTGTACCAACTTCCCCCTACGCCAATTCCATGTTTAAATTATTACTGATTGCTGAACCAGCCGAAGAAATAGTGGCGCATCTGTCGCTTTGGTTTGAGCTAACCGTGCTGATCGACTCCTCTCGGGTATTAAAAATACTGAATGAACAACAATTTGACGTCCTCCTTTATCAATTAACCCATATGAATAGTAAAGTCTTATGGCTACTGAATCAAATCCTATGCTATCAGCCGAACTTACCAATAGTAATCCTCAGTGAAACTAACGATCAAAATGGGACCTTGAAAGTAATCCAAATGGGAGTACAAGATTGGATATGCTCCTCCGAACTCAATTTCCCAATCCTGAAAAACCGATTATGGTATGCGATAGAAAGAAAGCATTCCCAATTGATGTTATGGGAAACTTACAACACCTTAGAACGTTTATTTCGGAAACGGATGCAAGAAAATCAACATTTGACCCAAAAGTTACAACAAGAAATTCAGAGGCGACACAGTATCGAAGAAGCACTATTGACAAATCGACTGTTTATGGAAAATTTGATTAGCGCTCTGCAAGACGGATTGGTGCTTATCAATCAACACGGCATGATGCTGCGGGTGAATCCAAGATTTTGCACAATGGTAGACTATAGGGAAGAAGAATTAATAGGATTGTTGCCACCATTCCCCTATTGGTCTGAACAATTGCAGGAAACTGGTGGAAATAACTTTCAAAATGAAAACTTTCAGGGTGGAGAATATTTATTTAAACGTAAAAATGGAGAATTGTTCCCAGCCCTGGTAAGTCCAGGTAAAATGCGAGACTCCCAAAATAACCATCTCTATTTTTATCTGATCAAAGATCTCACTGAACAAAAGGCCATAGAGCAAGAAGCAATTCAATATCGGGAACACCTGGAAGAATTAGTCTTACAACGTACCAGGGCCCTAGAACGAGCCAATCAACAACTCATTGAAGCCACTTTAGAACGTCAAAGAGCAGAAGCTTCCGATCGCCAACATTTGCAAACCCTGACTCATGCCAGTCGAATCAGCATGATGGGAGAAATGGCCACGGAAATTGCCCATGAACTCAATCAACCTTTGACGGCAATTAGAGTCTACAGTGAAGCCTGTTTACACCTGTTAACCTTGAATAAATCCGATGACATCGCCCAGGCCCTACAGGAAATTACCCAAGAAGCCCAACGGGCCAGTGGAATTATTCGTGACATGAGAAGATTGGCACGTAATGACGACATTCAGCGCAGCAAAATTCATGTTAACGAATTAATTCAAGGCATTGCACATTTGATTGAAATGGAAGCTCAGTGGCATGAAGTGCCATTGCGTCTGCGATTGGCACTAAAACTGCCTTGGGTATTCGTAAACTCGTTGCTGATTGAACAAGTGATTTTCAATTTGGCGCGCAATGCCATTGAAGCTATGGATGCCATTCCCAAACGAAAACGAATGTTAACCATTGAAACCACTTACAATGCGATCGAGAACAGTATTGAAACCGCGATTATAGACACAGGCCCGGGTCTTTCAACACAAGCCATTGAACAAGCATTTAAATCATTTTTTACTACTAAACCTTCTGGAGTAGGACTGGGACTCTCAATCTGTCAATCGATCATAAAAAATCATCAAGGTCGGTTGTGGGCACTCGCCAATACCCATCATGGAACCACATTTTATTTCAATTTGCCAATTGTATCCGAGAGAGAAGTGATTGAGGAAAACGACAATGGATGAACTGGTTTACATCGTCGACGATGATGAAGCGATTCGTCGTTCCCTATTGTTTTTGATGAAATCCCAAAGTATTCCCGCCCAAGCTTATGCCAATGTCAATGAATTTTTGGCCCATTATGAACACTGTAAATCAGGCTGCTGCTTGCTGTTGGATGTTCGAATGCCAGGCCTCAGTGGTCTCGATTTACAAACTTTGTTAAAGCAACAAGGCAGTTTATTGCCAATCATTATTATCAGTGGGCATGGAGACATTCCCATGGCGGTGGAAGCAGTTAAGGCTGGGGCGGTTAACTTTCTGGAAAAACCTCTCAATACTCAAGTATTATTGCAAGAAATTGTCATCTGTCAAGAACGGAATAAACAACGTTCTCAACAAAAACAACAGCAAGTTGTGGAACAATCACAACTGGCCACCTTGACGCGACGAGAACGCCAAATTGCAATCTTATTGGCTCAGGGCAAGAAAAATAAAGAAATTGCAGAACATCTAAGCATTTGTTCAAGGACAGTAGAAGGCCATCGGGCCAAAATTCGTTGTAAACTACAAACTCACTGTTTAGCGGATATAATACGCATAGTCCAGAATTGGACTGAGTTTAAGTAAAATCTTAGGGTGTGTCATCAAAATTCGGCAACCGGTTTGAAAACCACCCAGCTCCTTTAACTATCCCAATAAACTTCTTGCAAAAGTATACGATCATGAAAAAATGAGAGTTACCCCTCAGTTAAGATACCTTGGAGTGGAGGCTTTAGCCGGTCAGCCGTAGGCATCACCCCATATACACAAATTGCAAGGACCTACCACTGACCGGCTAAAGCCTCCACTCCAAGGTATTTTTTAAACATTCCACTCCAACCGAGATTTCCCTTTTATTTTTTTCCTACCCCATCTTTATCGCATCATTATACTTTTGCAAGAGATCTAATGTTCTTTTCACCCGGTTTAATAACACGCCCTAACATTCCTTCCAATCTTCCAAAGTTGTCATAAAGTTGTCACACTCAAAGAACATACTGAAACAACTTGTTAAATAAAAAGTGCCTTATTGAGTAACTCATTGTGTGGAGAAATAATAATGAAACGATTGTTGATATTAGTTGGCCTAATGAGTGCGAGTTTGGTAAGCCCAAATTTTGCCTCCGCTCTTCCAGACTACCAAAAAGTGGAAGGAGTATCTGGAAGCCTATCCAGCGTCGGTTCGGATACCTTGGCCAACATGATGGCCTTGTGGACTGAAGAATTTAAGCGATTTTACCCCAATGTGACCATTCAAGTACAAGCGGCCGGCTCCTCTACCGCTCCTCCTGCTTTGATAGAAGGGACCAGCAGTGTGGGTCCCATGAGTCGTGAATTTAAAGATGGAGAAATTGAAGCTTTTGAAAAAAAATTTGGCTACCCTCCAACAGCAGTTAGAGTAGCCATTGACGCTTTAGCCGTCTTTGTTCACAAAGATAATCCGCTAGAAGGTCTATCCATGCCACAAGTAGATGCCGTCTTTTCTGCCACGCGTAAATGTGGGCACGAAAAAACCGTCAATAACTGGGGAGATTTGGGACTCATTGGGGACTGGGCAGCCAAACCAATACAACTTTATGGTCGCAATGCTGTTTCTGGCACCTATGGCTTTTTTAAAGAAAAAGCCCTATGCAAAGGAGACTATAAGAATGGAGTGAATGAACAACCCGGCTCAGCCTCGGTGGTCCAATCGATCAGCACCTCGCTAAATGGCATTGGTTATTCCGGAATTGGTTATCAAACTGCTGGAGTCAAAACCCTATCTATCGCCAAAAAAGAAGGGGAAGCTTTTGTTCCAGCAACTGAAGAAAATGCGATTACTGGCAAATATCCCTTAGCCCGTTTCTTATACATTTATGTCAACAAAGCCCCCAACAAACCCCTGTTACCTTTGGAAAGAGAATTCCTGCGCATGGTACTGTCCAAACAAGGCCAAGAAGTGGTGGTAAAAGACGGTTACATTGCCCTACCAACCGCAGTGCTTGAAAAAGAATTGACAAAATTGCAATAAATTGTTGATTAGGTATTGATCTTTCCCATTCTCATCTAACTAGAGAATAAGAAAGAGGAGGAAGATTGGAGTTTCCCAAACCTGTTTTAGCCCCCAATAGAGGGGCTTTTTTTTATGCTCAAACGGTCCTCACTTCCCAACTTTATGAGGCAAATCTCGACCACTTTGCTCTTACAGCCAGGTGGGGCGGGCAAACTCTGGTCATTATCCACCATTTCCTCTCGTTCCCACGCACATCGTGGGAACAAGAAAAAAATACTTTACTGAAGAACTGAGGTTGCCAATAAACTCTCTTTTAACCCAGAAGTTCTAACCGTTTGTCGCTCCACTGTCCACTTAAAATAATCCTCCCTGCCCCAAATAGTAATTCCTTTACGCACTCTAGTCATACCCGTATAAATCAATTCCCGAGTCAACAAAGGCAACTCCTCAGTCGGTAAGATCATAACCGCTTGTTCAAATTCAGAGCCTTGACTTTTATGGATGGTGATCGCATGCCCAAGCTCATGGGCCGGAAGGTGGGAAAGTGGAAAAAACTGTCCTTCCCGCCCGATAAAAATAGCTTGCAGTTGCCCCTGGACTTGCCATAATATTCCCATTTCCCCAGCGAGAAGTTTTAAATTGGGCGCAGGTTGAGTCAAAGTAATTGGACAACGGTGATACCAAGGTTTATTGGGAGATTTGGTAATACGGTCCCGAATCAAGAGTTCCTGATCCAACCAACGATTAACTCTCAAAGTGCCAACAGGTCCTTGAATCAGAGCACATAAGATCCGGAATTGTTCAAGACTCTGCAGAGCCTGATCAAAAGTTTTGGCAGCAAAATAAGAAGAAAGTCCCTCGATTAATTCTTCCAAAAGTTGTTCAGGGAATTCATTTAGATTTCCCAGATGGCGCCAGCGAGTTTCGGGATGTTGGGTTGCTTTTAAAATAAAAAAAGCCGTTTCAGCCTGCCCTTGATTGATGGCTAAAGTGCATTTTCCCAAACTGCTGTCAGGAGTAAAACGGAAATTTTCTTCCAACACCGTGATGCTTGATTGCAGCTTTGACAAAGTGGGATCAGTGAAGTTTTCTGAGGTTGACAATTGAACAATTTCTTTAAATGGGGAACCGACACCAAGGGAAGATAATTGGTGGGGATCTCCCAGTAAAATCCAGCGACTGTTGGGTTTTAGAGCTTGGGCCAATTGAGTTAGAAGGGGAAGGTCTATCATTGCCGCCTCATCGACAATAATGACATCTTGAGGCAATGGATGTTGACTGTGATGTCGAAAATAAGGGGAATTGGGAATGGCACCCAGCAACTGATGCAGAGTCGTAGTCTCAGTGGGAATAATTGTTTTGGTGAGCGGCGAACAATTCAAATGTCTTTTAAGAGCTTGCAAGATGGTTTGTAGGTGCTTGGCAGCTTTACCAGTTGGGGCCGCAAGAGCAATCGAAAGTTGAGGATTTTGTTCCAACAGTAAGGCCAATATTTTTCCGATTAAAGTTGTTTTGCCAGTGCCTGGACCGCCCACAATTAAGGAAAGAGGGTGACTGAGAACCTTTAAAGCTGCTTGTTTTTGCTCAGTTTCTTTGGAAGAGGGGAATAAACGTTCCAGATCCAGGGAATAGGAAGTTGGGTTTATCAGATCATCTGGGACTGAGGATAAACGTTGTTGAATTGCAGTTGCCAACTGTTGTTGATAATGCCAGTAGCGATAAAGATATAAACGATGGTGATCGTCTAAAATCAGAGGTTTATATTCTTGAGGTCGACCCACGGCTGGGTTGTTGGTCAAAGTTGTCAGCCAATTGGATAAAGAGGGACAGCGGATGAAAAAGGAATTTTGAAAGTAAGGGGGAGGAAAAGGTTGGTTGGCCAGAGTGCTTAACTGAATACAGGTTTGCCCCTGTTGGGTAAAATGACTGGTTAGGGCAGCGGCCAGTGCCAATTCTCGGGTGTCATGCGGACTGGCCAATTGCACTATAAGTCGGGCAAAATAGAGATCTATCTCAGAGAGAATGCCAGCTTTAGTGAGTTGAATGAGATCGTGAAATAGGTGGGGAGAGAAGTGGGAGAACAAGGGAAGTGAATTTTCCTTTGGGTCAGGAGGAGTTCCCGCCCTTCCCGAGGAGGAAGGACAGGTCTTTTATTCCCAATTTTAGAGTTGGTCTAACTCAATATCAATGCCTAATGAACGAATTTCCTTGACCAACACATTGAATGATTCAGGCATTCCAGCTTCCATGCGGTGATTGCCATCGACAATGTTTTTATACATCTTGGTGCGACCGTTAACATCATCCGATTTTACGGTCAACATTTCTTGTAAGGTATAAGAAGCGCCATAAGCTTCCAAAGCCCACACTTCCATTTCCCCAAATCGTTGGCCTCCAAATTGGGCTTTACCACCCAGAGGTTGTTGGGTTACCAAGCTATAGGGACCGGTGGATCGAGCATGCATCTTGTCGTCTACCAAGTGGTTGAGTTTGAGCATGTACATGTAACCCACAGTGACCGCCCGATCAAAAGCTTCTCCAGTGCGTCCATCATACAAAATGGTCTGGCCCGTTTCTGGTAAACCGGCCAATTTGAGCATGGATTTGATTTCCTGCTCACTGGCACCGTCAAACACAGGAGTTGCCATAGGGACCCCATCACTTAGGTTGTGAGCCAAAGTCAGCAATTCGACATTGGTAAGCTGAGCAAGCTCTTCTTGATGACCACTGAGATTGTAGACTCGCTCCAAAAATGAGTATAAGTCCAGCAAGGATTGGCGTAAATCGGCCAGCATTTCGAACAATTTATCTTTATATTCCAAGGAGTTATGAGTAATGACCCCGGTTTGAATTTGTAAGGCATTGCCCAATTTTAGGAGCAGGTCATCATTTTGCACTTCCTCATTGAGAATAGTCTCCAGTTGGTTGCACAGAGCCAAAGTTTGTTGCTCAATCAAGGTGGTTTGCACAGGCAACAGGCTTTCTAGCCATTGTCGAAACAATTTAGCCACTTCAGACAATTTTTCTTCAGTGAGGGTATTTTCCTTAATCAAGGAAGTAAGGGTGCGCATTTTCAAAAACAGATGCTCTGCTTCTGGGAATTTTTCCAAAAGTTGGATAACCTGTTCCCAACTCATTAACCGGATGGCTTTTTCTTCTGGATTGTCTTGATAGGCAAGTGGATCAACAAGTTGTGGAGTGAGTAAGGAAAAAGTCTGGGCTATTTTATCTACTTGTTGATAGGAATCTAAGTTGGTTCCCCAGAATGCAGGTATAGTAGAATTTTCTTCTGTGGAACGAGGCTCAATAGCACCGAGTAAATTTCTAATGGCTCGCTCAGTCATGATTCTGGTTAAAGTGATCAGTTGCTCATCCGACAAATCCGGTATATGTTCACTTTCTTCCAAGTTAGCCATTTGGTATAGGGTTATCAAAACATGGCGCAGATTTGCCAAACGCCATTCCATAAACCAATGTTGTAATTCAGTAATGACAGCGGTAGCAGGTCGTAATCGTTCTCCAATTCGTTCTCCAAGTCCCTTGGCGGCCCATCCTAAATGAGTCTCCAGGACTTGACCCACATTCATACGAGATGGGACTCCAAGTGGATTGAGCACGATATCCACCGTTCGCCCTTCTTTCGTATAAGGCATGTCTTCAACCGGTACAATCATGGAGACCACACCCTTGTTGCCATGGCGGCCAGCCATTTTATCTCCAGGTTGTATAGGACGTTTTACCGCCAGATACACCTTGACCATTTTTAAAACTCCCGGGGACAAATCATCGCCACTGGCCAATTTCTGTCGTTTTTCTTCAAACAATTGCGCTGTCCGTTCCTTCTCCAGTTTCAAATGCAAAATCGCTTGTTCCAATTGAGTCTGTAACCGATCATCTTGCAAATGAATTTCAAACCATTGTTCCCGGGTCAAACTCAACAGATAATCTTTGCTAATGACAGTATTCCCAGGCAATCCTTTGGGACCGCTAAGAGCCATTTGACCAGTCAACAAGCGTTCAAGGCGTCGAAAGGTATCTTCTTCAGAAATGCGCAATTTATCCTGCAAATCCTTGCGAATTTGATTTAAGGCGGTCTCCTCAATGCGTTGAGCCCGGCTGTCTTTTTCTTGACTGTCGCGAGTAAATACCTGGACATCGATCACAGTTCCCGAAGTGCCTGAAGGCACCCGAAGGGAAGTGTCCTTAACATCAGAGGCCTTTTCCCCAAAAATGGCTCGCAGCAACTTTTCTTCTGGAGTCAATTGAGTTTCCCCTTTAGGAGTCACTTTACCCACCAAGATATCTCCCGGTTTTACTTCTGCACCGATGAATACAATTCCCGCCTGATCCAATTTGCTGAGGGCACTTTCACTGACATTGGGAATGTCTGCAGTAATATCTTCCGGTCCCAATTTAGTGTCCCGAGCCATGCAAGTTAATTCGACGATGTGAATGGACGTAAAACGATCCTTTTCAACCACTCGTTCTGAAATGAGAATAGAATCTTCAAAGTTGTAACCATTCCAAGGCATGAAGGCCACCAACATATTTTGCCCCAAAGCCAGCTCGCCCAAATCAGTGGAGGGACCATCGGCCAACACATCTCCCTTACTGACTATATCTCCCGGTTTAACCAAAGGACGCTGGTTGATGCATGTATTTTGGTTGGAACGAACATATTTGATAAGATTGTAAACATCCACCCCGGAACCCTGGGTGACCAGCGTCCATTCATCTGCAGAAACCTGATTATTAACTTCATCATCGTTGACCCGCACCACGATACGAGAAGCATCCACGTTGTCGACCACTCCACCTCGCTCTGCCACAATCGCCACTCCAGAATCCACGGCTACAATACGTTCCATGCCGGTCCCTACCAATGGTTTTTCGGAACGCAAAGTTGGGACTGCTTGCCGTTGCATGTTTGAGCCCATCAATGCCCGGTTGGCATCATCATGTTCAAGGAATGGAATCAAGGAGGCTGCGACTGAGACAATTTGCTTAGGTGAAACGTCCATGTACTGAACTTCATGTTTCAATTTTTGAGTAAACTCATTCTCAGAACGAGCAGTGATCAGGTCATCGATAAAAAAGCCATGTTCATCCAAACGGGCATTGGCTTGGGCAATCACATAGCGACTTTCCTCTATAGCAGAAAGATACTCAACTTGTTCAGTCACTCGTCCATTCTTAACGACTCGATAGGGAGTTTCCAAAAAACCATATTGATTGGTTCGAGCATAGACGGCTAGGGAATTGATCAAACCGATATTGGGACCTTCTGGAGTTTCAATCGGACACACGCGCCCATAGTGAGTGGGGTGAACATCTCGCACTTCAAACCCAGCTCGTTCCCGAGTCAACCCTCCAGGACCAAGAGCTGAAATACGACGCTTATGAGTAATTTCAGAAAGCGGGTTATTCTGGTCCATAAATTGAGAAAGTTGACTGGAACCAAAGAATTCCCGAATCGCGGCAGAAATTGGTTTGGCATTGATCAATTCTTGGGGCATCATGCCCTCAGATTCTGCCAAACTCAAACGTTCCTTAACCGCTCGTTCCACCCGGACCAAGCCAATGCGGAACTGATTCTCAGCCATTTCTCCCACTGAGCGAACGCGCCGATTACCCAAATGGTCGATATCATCCACCGTGCCTTTGTTGTCACGAATATCAATCAAAGTTTTCAGGACATCGACAATATCTTGTTCCGTCAATACTCCAGTATTCGGTTCCACCAGTTTCACAAAGTCCGACCAATTCCAGTGCTTCCAACGCAACACACAGGCCGGCATGAGTTTTTCCAAAGCAGCTACTAACTGATCTTGAGAAATTACCGTGATTTGGAGAGTGCTTAAAAGTTGGCGCTTGGCTTGTTTCAATAAACTAATGGATTCTTCCTCTCTTTCAGCTGGGAACTCTTGTAACAAGTTTTTGAGAAGATTTAAAATATCCTGTTGACTCAAGCTCTTGGCAGCAACCAAGTTGTTGAGTAAAGTCATCAGATCTGCCCCTAACAAACGAGAAGCCAGCAATTCTTCCAATTGTTCCAACACATCAAAACTTTGATAATTTTTGACAGTCAGTTGAAAAACTGCCAACCGATCTTGTTCCGTGATTTGACTTTTATCTGCCAAAGCTTGCAAACTGACCAATAACTCAGCAGCAGTTTGGTCTGGATTGTCCAATAACTGCTTGACTTCGCCCAATATTTCCCGATTGATCAGTTGCTCAGTTTCTAACAAAGTCCTTAAATTGTCCAACCAATCTCGCCAATTGAGTTCTCTCTTGGGCAGAATGAGGCGTTGTAGGTAGCCAATACTTTCTTGTTTGATAATCTTACCAGTCTCAATCAGGGTTTTGATAACTCCATTAACTTGTTTAATCCAAGTTTTAACTTCCTGAGTGGAGACCGATCTTAAAACTGCACTGTGACTGAGAACATCATTGCTGGCCAATCTACCGGTTTCAACCAATTGGATCAAATTATCCAAAGCCAACAACGCTTTGATGATTTCCAAGCATTTGAATACCCCAGGTTCTGATAACACTCCCATATTCAACAGGGACCTGAGAACCTCTATAGCCGTAGTGCGGTTGACTCGGCGATTAAACTTCATGCGACCTACTGAAGACAGATCATAACGTTCTTCAGTGAAGAATAAGTGAGTGAACAAAGTCTCGGCTGATTCTGGAGTGGGAGGTTCCCCAGGACGCATCATACGATAAATTTCGATATGAGCTTCTAAAGGAGTGGTGGTGGTGTCGATGCGCAAAGTGTCGGCAATATAGGGTCCCCGATCCAAATCATTGATATACAAGGTTTTAAAAGTGGAGATTTCTTGCTCAATCAACGTGTTTAACAAATCTTCAGTCAACTCATCATTGGCTTTGGCCAACCATTGTCCCTCTTGAATCGGAGAAGGAAGGTCATGAGCAAGAATTTTACCGATGAGGAATTCTTTAGGCACAGGAATTGCGGTAACATTGGCTTTTTCAAGTTGTTTAATATGACGATTTGTGACCCGCCTGCCAGTTTCTACAATCACTTCCCCATTGGGACCTTTGATATCAAAACTGGATTGTTCTCCTCGCAAACGTTCCGAGATGAGTTCCAAATAAAATCCATCTCCTTGGCGAAAAAAGGTATTGGTCTCAAAGAACAATTTCAACATTTGTTCATTGTTATAGCCCAGTGCCCGTAGGAGAATGGTAGCAGGCAATTTGCGACGTCGGTCAATGCGGACAAATACACAATCCTTATGATCGAACTCAAAATCCAGCCATGAGCCTCGATAGGGAATAATACGAGCAGAAAACAGCAACTTACCAGAAGTGTGAGTTTTGCCCTTGTCATGATCAAAAAACACGCCTGGGGATCTATGTAACTGAGAAACGATGACCCGTTCAGTCCCATTGATGATAAAGGTGCCATTGCTGGTCATCAGGGGCAAATCCCCCATATAGACTTCTTGTTGCCGGATCTCCCGGGGCATATCTTTGTTTCTAGCATCCTTATCGTAAATCTCTAGGCTCAAAGTAACCCTTAAAGAAGCGGCATAAGTCAGTCCCCGTTGTTGACACTCTTTGACATCAAAGACTGGTTTTCCTAACTGATAATAGACATCTTTCTCAATTTCATTGCCATGTGCATCTTTGAGAGTGATTTTTCCGCCATACTTAAGTTTTGCATTCCCAGTATAACTGACAATGGGGAACACGGACTTGAAAGCAGCATGCAGTCCCATGTCTTGTAATTGTTCTGTGGGAATTTCTTTCTGTAGGAAGTGACGGTAGGATTCAAGTTGAATGGCTAATAGGTAGGGAACATCTAAAATGCTGGGTTGCTTACCAAAGTCTTTACGAATTCGTTTTTTTTCAGTAAATGAGTACGTCATCTTTTATGGAAGCTCAGTTGAGTTGAGTGAAGAAGTTCAGTCAATGATGAAGAGGAAATTGCGATGGGCTGCAAGATCGGCTTGCCAGTAGACGAGGTGACAGGTGTTGAGTTTGGAATGGATTCTTAATAGTACCAATTTTAGTCATTTTTGGTATTTCATATCATTTTCTGAGATTCTGTCAATAATCCTGATGGAGCTGCCTCAGTTTCAGGTGGAAGAGCCCATCTCAGACAATTTGATATCAATATTTCCTTTCCATTTTGATTTGAATTTTTTGTTTGATTTCTCATTCCATACATCAAATTAAATGGTGTGATTTCAGCAAAATCGAACAACTCTTTAATATACTCAGAATCATCATAAGTGATTAACCATTGGTGTTTACAAGTTTTCATCACTTCTGCAAAACGTTGATGGTCAAATTGTTTATGTAAATTCCCATTCTTTCCATATAAAGCTGATTTGGTTGCTGAAAAATAAGGAGGATCCAAAAATATAAACACCTCATCCCCCTGTTTTTCAACCACTTCTTGATAATCCAAATTAGTAATTTTTGTTTCAGGTAAAACCTGTGCCAACTGTTTTACTCTTTGAATGCTTGATTCTGTGAATCTATCTTTGAATGCTTGTTTTGAGAAACCACCCGATTCAGTTGTTCCTGAAAAAGTGATACGGTTACAAATAAAAAATGCACTTGCGATTTGAAGATCATCGAAATCTTTCTTATGGTCAATCAAAAAACGATGTAACTCTTTCCCTTCATTGAAATTATTCCGCCAACTATAAATTTGTTCTATCAGCTTATCGGTTTGATTTTGTGCCATTTCCCAAAATTTGAACAGATCAAAATACAGGTCGTTTATCCAAAATTTTCTGGCGGGATATTGTTGTTTTAAGTTGATAAAAACAGAGCCTCCTCCAACAAATGGTTCTCTAAATTCGTTAAAATTGGGGACCAATGAACTTATCAATCCCACCGCGCGGCTCTTACCCCCCGGATATCTTAAGGGACTTTTTATCATAAGAATGCTCGTGATTTATATCTTATAGTTTATTATCACCAATTCCTTGATTTTTCCACGTTTCTTAGTGTTACAGTTGATGGCACGAGCGGCAGTGACTTTGTGTATATTGTAGCCTTCAAAGAGCATCTCAAAAAAATTATTTTCTGGGTCTGAGTTGCTCAGCATCAATTTTGCGTGTTTTTCGGTGTCCAGTTTTCGATAAAAATTGGCCAGTGCAAGCTATTCCCTGTCTGTCAATTCTGTTTCTGTATAAGTGGTGAAATTGGCAGTTTTGCCGAGTGGTTTATAGGGTGGATCAAAGTAAACAAAGGAATTTGAAGTTACTTTATTCAGGCAGTCAGTGTAATCGGCATGTTTTATTTCAACGTTTTGTAAAAAAGTGGAGACTGCAGTTATATTTTCAGGGTCTGCAATTTTTGGGTGGGAATATTTACCGTGGGGAACATTAAATTCACCTTTTGAGTTTAAACGGTAGAGCCCATTGAAACAGATTTTATTTAAAAAAATCAGTTGAGCGGCTCGCAATACCCTATTTTCAGATCGTTGGTTATAGTTGATTTCAAATTGTTGAGCATTGAATTGGTTACGAATTGATAGGAACAAGTAATTTCTGTCATGCGGGTCAGTGTTATCATATTTTTTTTGAGATCGTTCTAAAAAATCACACAGTGTATCTGCTTGTTGTTGAATGACTGTATAAGTTAAGATTAAATCTGGATTTATGTCTGAAATGTAGGCCAACTTTATGTTGAAATTTTGTAAGATGTCAAAAAAACGGCGCCTCCCCCAATTAATGGTTTAATGTATTTGTCAATTTTTCCAGAATACAAGTTTTGCGGATAATATGCTTTAAGTTGGTTGATCAATTGTCCTTAGCGTATTTCGCCGTATGAAAACACTGTAGACAAGCTCCAATCCTTGATTTTGTTATGGGCGAACGAGGTTAAGAAAATGATCATAAATTTGAGGCAAACATGCGGCGCTATAGCTATTTGCGTTCCCTGATGTGTAAGGGAAGCTCTTTTATTAAAGGAAAATTTCACAGCACAAAAAAGCCAGCACACGCCTAATTGGTGTACCAGCTGTCAGTTCAATGGGGAGCTAATTGGAATATTCACATGTTAGGATAGTGTGAGTCGGATAGAGAGTGGTTTGCACAGGGGCCAGCGTCCCTTGTGATCGGGACCGCGCCCAACTTATTTAGGGGCGTTCAGGTGGAGCTCAGGGATTTTCTATCCGCCAACACCCCTAAATTTCCTAACTTAACGGGGACCGGTCGAGGTTATTACTTGACTTCGACAGTGCCGCCCGCTTCTTCCAATTCCTTCTTCACTTTGGCAGCTTCATCCTTGCTGATAGCTTCTTTGACCACAGAGGGAACGCCTTCTACCAAATCTTTGGCTTCTTTCAGTCCCAGACCAGTAAGGCCACGAACGGTTTTGATGACGTTGACTTTCTTGTCGCCAAATCCAGTTAAAGTGACGGTGAACTCAGTTTGTTCTTCAACTGGAGTTGCTTCAGCAGCACTTGGAGCGGCCACGGCAGCCACGGCAGATGCGGCAGATACGCCAAATTTTTCTTCCATGGCGCTGATCAGTTCGACCACTTCCATAACGGTCATCTGTGAAATCGCTTCCAAAATGTCTTCTTTAGAAATTGCCATTAATAAGGTCTCCTTAAAAAATTGTCACCAAAATTATTGTTTACTATCACGTATTGCAGCAACTGTACGTACTAACTTAGCTTGAGGTTCGGCAAGAGTGCGGACCAGTTTGGTCAGGGGGGCCTTCATTACAGCCAACAGTTGAGACAGTGCCTCATTCAGTGTGGGTAATTTGGCCACCTTGTCCAAATCGGCAGGGTTGACTGAGCGTCCCCCCAATGCGATACTTTTAATTACCAATTTTTTATTGGTTTTTAGATATCCAGTTATGACCCGTGCAGCTGCGCCAGGATCATTGGGAGAAAACGCCAAGACCAGAGGTCCAGTTAAATCCTTTTTTAAACACTCACAAGGAGTACCTTCTATTGCTCGCTTGGCCAGGGTATTTCTAACCACTCGTACATAAACCCCAGCTTGTCGAGCATTGACTCGCAACTGAGTCATTTCTTCTACGGTCATCCCTCGATACTCGGCTGCAATAGCTGATTGTGCAGTGGCGGCAACTTGGGCAACTTCTTCGACAATGCGCCGTTTATCTTCAAGTTTGAGCGGCATCGCTGACTTATCCTCTAGGTTATCCCGGATGGTTGGGGAATCACTGAATTTCAAGGAGAAGTATGATGGCCAATTGTCAATCTTATTCCCGATCTTAATTTTGAAGTTAAGATTGCTAAAAAGGGGACAACTTACCTTCATCTTTTCCCATCTGCGTAGGCAAGTTTAAGTTCTACTTCATAGAGAGAAAACACCTACGGTCTTCGACGGAATGCTGATCGAGCAATCCGCTACTTTTAAGCAGTAAGAATGTGGTACTTGAAAAGTGACTATGTCAATTCTCAAAATATCAATTATCCTACTTCTAAACTGTTTAAGTCAACGGGAACGCCACTTCCCATTGTGCTAGATAACGTGATCTTTTTCAGATACACGCCTTTAGATGTACTTGGCTTGGATTTTCTCAAATCGGCAATTAGGGTTTGCAGATTTTCTTTAAGCGCATTAACCTCAAAACCTACCTTACCAATAGTACAGTGAATCAAACCGGCCTTGTCAGTACGATAACGAACTTGACCGCCTTTGGCATCTCTGACCGCAGCAGCCACGTCCTGGGTAACTGTACCGACTTTAGGATTGGGCATCAGACCCCGCGGACCTAAAATTTTACCCAAAGTACCGACGACTCGCATCGCATCTGGAGTGGCAATGACAACGTCAAAATCCATCATGCCGCCCTTGACTTGCTCAGCCAAGTCTTCCAATCCAACCATATCCGCTCCAGCAGCTTTGGCGATATCCACATTGGCACTTTGGGTGAAGACGGCTACTCTCACTTTTTTACCGGTCCCATGCGGTAAAACTGAACTTCCCCGGACCACTTGATCAGATTTGCGAACATCCACGCCCAAATTCACGCTAACATCCACAGATTCTTGAAATTTGGCGGGTGGGAACGATTGAATCAAACTGATTGCATCAACAATTGGATAAAGTTTATTTTTCTGAACTTGCTTTTTAATTTCAACAATACGCTTAGAACGTTTCGGCATAATTTTAATAATCTCCACATTCCCAAGGGGGGTTGACCCTAAGGATGATATTCGGTTAATATCCCTCTTTTCCCTGGCAAAAACCGTTCGGGAACAGTCACTTACAACTCAGTCTCAATACCCATGCTGCGAGCACTGCCAGCAATGGTTCTGATCGCTGCTTCCATATCCGCCGCAGTCAAATCAGGCATTTTAAGCCGTGCAATATCTTCCAACTGGGCTCTGGTGACCTTGCCTACTTTAGTGGTATGAGGCGTTTTGCTGCCACTTTTAATCCCGGCCGCCTTTTTCAAGAGAATGGAGGCTGGAGGTGTTTTGAGAATGAAGGTGAAACTTTTATCAGAGTAAGCTGTGATGACGACTGGGGTAGGCATTCCCAGTTCCAAGTGCTGAGTTTGAGCATTAAAAGTTTTGCAAAACTCCATGATGTTCAACCCATGTTGTCCCAAAGCGGGACCTACAGGGGGACTTGGATTGGCTTGTCCAGCCTTAACTTGCAGTTTAATATATGCGGTAACTTTCTTTGCCATTAACCGTTTCCTTACTGGTTTGTTTTTCCGATGAAATTAGCGGGGCTGCGTGAGCAAAACAAGTTGTTTGTGTGCATCACCGTTAGCCGCAGTTCTTTCATCATTAGAATAGTATAAGGGAATAAGCAAACCCCACCGGTCAGGGAAGAGGTCAGCATTCCTGGTTTCAAATGTGGGGTATTGACGAATATGATAGGGATAATTTTAGACTGAAAATGGAATACCTATGCACCAACAAGTATTCGGAAGGGAACTCCTGTGCAGCAGGCATTTTCCTTCGCCACTGTTTTTGGTTATTCCTTTTCCACTTGCCCAAATTCCAATTCTACCGGAGTGGAACGACCGAAGATCAACACCGCCACTCGAAGGCGGTTTTTTTCGTAGTTGACTTCTTCCACTACGCCATTAAAATCATTGAAGGGACCATCCACCACTCGGACCACTTCACCAATTTCAAATAAAACTTTCGGGCGCGGTTTTTGACTGCCTTCCTGAATACGTTGCAGAATGACGGCCGCTTCCTGATCTGAGATGGGGGTCGGTTTTTCCTGAGTGCCACCAATAAATCCCATCACCTTGGGAGCGCTTTTGACCAAATGCCAAGTATGCTCATCCATTTCCATTTGCACCAAGACATAGCCGGGGAACAGTTTACGATCACTCTTGCGTTTTTGCCCATCGCGCATTTCGACCACTTCTTCTGTAGGCACTAAGACTTCCCCAAATCTATCTTGTAGGCCACTCCGTTCAATTCGTTCTTTTAAGGAGCGCATAACCGACTTTTCAAATCCGGAGTAAGCATGCACCACATACCAGCGTTTAGCCACCGCTTCTCTCCCAATGGGTTATCGTCATGATTGAGTTATTAGGCGTACTAACCACATCAGGAGACTGTCTAACCCCCAGATGATAAGGGACAAAATAATCACCATTAGCAGTACTAAACCGGTCATTTGCGTCGTTTCTTGACGGGAGGGCCAAACAACTTTCCGCACTTCCAGATGGGATTCCTGGATGAATTCTAAAGTAGAACGTCCTTTCTGAGTGCGAGAAGCGATCAGGAGGGCCAGCACCGACGCCCCCAGCAAGCCAATGACTCTAACCAGGAGCATATGGTGTTCGAAGTAGTAGAATCCGAAAACACCTCCTCCAAGAACTAGAATCACGCCCAACCACTTCAAAACATCCAAAGTACTTGTGGATGCAGTATTATCTGTTTTGGTATTCATAACTGATGTGTTTGATTATTTTAGGAGGAGAGTAGTGAGATGAATGATCAAATATGGCAGGGCAGGAGGGATTCGAACCCCCACTAGCGATTTTGGAGACCGCGGTTCTACCGTTGAAACTACTGCCCTAATCGTGTTAGGTAGGTCAAATCGGAGTATCAAGCCATGGCTTGACCTAGCAAATTAGACAGTCAAGCCGCAGCTTGACCCAATTGGGTTGTGGCACGTTTTATTTGCGCCGTGGCCCTGAAAGCACTTGACCCAATGTTGGGGTAGATTAACCCAATCTACGGGGTCAATTTGGGATCGATTATAGCCGCAGACGAGGATTGAACTCGTGACCTCCTCCTTACCAAGGAGACGCTCTACCACTGAGCTACTGCGGCTTTGGGTAAACTGACAAATGGGACTGACTTGGAGCGGGTGATGGGAATCGAACCCACGCTATCAGCTTGGAAGGCTGAAGTTCTACCATTGAACTACACCCGCGAAACTATGTTGGTGGAGGGGGAAGGATTCGAACCTCCGAAGGCAGAGCCGCTGGGTTTACAGCCCAGACCCGTTGACCGCTTGGGTAACCCCTCCAAAAAATTTAGATTTCTGGATTATTATAACTTAAAACGCAAAAACGTCCCTTCATCATTGTCTAAATGATAGGGAATTATTCTCGAGATCCTCGTGTTGCCGTTGTCTCGAAAATAGACCATACTGGTGGAGGGGGAAGGATTCGAACCTCCGAAGGCAGAGCCGCTGGGTTTACAGCCCAGACCCGTTGACCGCTTGGGTAACCCCTCCAGCTAAAGAGTCGCCTATTTTAGCAAATTTATAGGGGCTGTCAATACCTTTGGGTAATTTTTTTTGATTGTCAGGGAAAAATGGGGAAAATGCTTCCTCCATTACCGCTAATCACTGATGTTACGCAGTGTAGAAATATTAGACCTCTTGCAAAAGAATACGATGATGAAAAAATGAGGGCTGCCCACGCTACCATTATCTCCCATTCAGTTAAGATACGCTGAAATGGAGGTCAAGGTGCGTTGAAGCAAAGGTTAAAGTACGTTGGAGTGGAGGCTTTAGCCGGTCAGCCGTAGGCATCACCCCACACACAAATTGCAAGGCGCCTACCATTGACCGGCTAAAGCCTCCACTCCAACGGGGATTTTCTTCCCTCCGCCGTTCAGGCAACAGTCCCTCGACAAAAATAGTTTTACCTAAATGCGCCGGCACCCGCAACCAAAATACCCCGTGGTCCTGATCTGCAATAAATTGTTGTAACGGGGTACGCAAATATCCTGGCAAAAGATATTGCGCTTCTAAGGTCTTATCCTGTAAAAGTGTATCCAAACTTTCTGAAATACAATCCCCATCCACTGAAAACTTATCCGTCACTGTTTCTGCCAGTAATATTTATAGCATTTTACTTTAAATGTTATTGATTTGTTATAATAAGCAATATTCCCCCCAACCAAGACGAAAAAGTGAGCAAAACAAAAAGACGTTTGCCCACCCTACTTGACTTTGGGCGCAAAAGCCAATCATATTACCATCACTCGTCAAGCAGTGGAATTAAAAGTGTTGATTGAGCAAATGCGTGAACAAACTCAAAATATTGAGTAAGTGTGGAATGGGGAATAATCAAATCCTTCCAACAAACCTGGCAGGGGCACTACGAACAACTCGAACTCAACGACGTTGGCAACTTATACAGCCTGCGTTACCTATTGGCCCATGTCAACTTAAGCACAGATGCAGACTTACAAGCGCAGATCTGGGCAGATGAAGCCTTGGCTGCCGCTTACAATACGCAAGGTATTCAAGCAGATGACCGAGCCCATTACCAAGATGCAGTGGAGTGGTTTACCTGCATGCTGCGGCTCTATGAAAAACAATGGCAACAGTCTGGACGGGCTGATTTGCAAAACGACTTGGCGAAGGCGTACATGAATCGCGGGCTAGCCCTTGACAGTCAAGGCGACCTGGCGGGCGCGGTGAGCGATTACGGGGTAGCGATTGCGCTCAGAGAACAGTTGCAACAGACGCTGGCCAGCCAAGGTCAAGCCTGGCCGCCGCAATGGCAAAACTCCTTGGCTATGTCGTACGTGAATCGCGGGGTAGCCCTTTACAGTCAAAACAACCTGGCGGGCGCGGTGGGCGATTACGGGGTAGCGATTGCGCTCAGAGAACAGGTGCAACAGACGCTGGCCAGCCAAGGTCAAGCCTGGCCGCCGCAATGGCAAAACGACTTGGCTATGGCGTACATGAATCGCGGGGTAGCCCTTGACAGTCAAGGCGACCTGGCGGGCGCGGTGGGCGATTACGGGGTAGCAATTGCGCTCAGTGAACAGGTGCAACAGACGCTGGCCAGCCAAGGTCAAGCCTGGCCGCCGCAATGGCAAAACGACTTGGCTATGGCGTACATGAATCGCGGGGGTGCCCTTGACAGTCAAGGCGACCTGGCGGGCGCGGTGGACGATTACAAGAAAGCGATTGAGCTCAGAGAACAGTTGCTTTTTGAACAACGGTTTGAACCCACATTGCCTAATTTGGCAATGGCTTATTACAATGTGGTGTTGTTGAGCCAACGAGATGATTTGCCCTCCACGCTGTCTGCTGCTGAATTACAACAAGGTGCACGATCATTTTTACAACGCTTAGAGGAGGCTGGGGTAGATATGCAACGCTTGCCAGTGCAATGGCGGCGGGAAATAGAAGAGTTGCGGGAATTGTTGGGGTGAAGGGGGCTTGATTAATTTTTCCCGTTCCCAAGTGGCACTGGAAAGTATATTGGAGTGGAGGCTTTACAAAGTATATTGGAGTGGAGGCTTCAGCCGGCCGGCGGTAGGCGCTTTGCAATTTGTCTGTGTGGGGTGATGCTTACTGCCGGCCGGCTAAAGCCTCCACTCCAAGGGATCCACTCCAAGGAGGGCGGGATACTTAGAGTAATATAAAACTAAAATATTATAGATTCGCTATCTCTTTTCATTCAGAGTTCATGCTTCCACCACTGACTCGTTCCAAACCTGCCCCATCTAAGGCAGTGAATATTTCCTTAAATCCTCGTAATTTCAATAAATTGCGCACTTCTTGACCCTGCCGATACCCATGCTCCAGCAACAACTGACCTCCAGGCTGCAGGTAAACTGGAGCGTGTTCAATAATAGGGCGCAAGGCAGACAATCCATCTTCCCCCGCCAGCAAAGCCAATAGAGGCTCTTGAGTCACACTGGGATCCAGAGTTTCATGGCAACCAATATAAGGCGGATTGCTGACTATCAATTTAAATTGTTGAGAATCCAGTTGGCTAAACCAATCGCTGTGCAAAAAATCCACGTTATTAATACCCAAGCGTTGGGCATTGCCACGGGCCACGACCAAGGCTTGTTCACAACAATCAACCGCCAACACATGACAATATTTACGTTCCCAAGCAATAGCCAGCGCAATAGCCCCGCTGCCAGTGCCCAAATCCAAAATAGAATCACTGGCGTCCACTGCCACTCGATGCAATGCCAACTTCACCAACAATTCTGTCTCTGGACGCGGAATCAGGGTGGCTGTGGAAACTTGCAACTCCAGAGACCAAAACTCCTTCCAACCCGTTAAATAAGCCAGAGGCAGCCCTTCAGCCCGTTGCGCAACCCAGGCTTGAAACCGTTTTAATTCTTGTTCAGTCAATAACTTATCCGGCCAAGCATACAGTTGAGCCCGAGAAACTTGTAGAACGTAACTCAATACAATTTCAGCCTCCAAACGAGGATTTTCCACTTGATCGGCTAACTTACCAATTGCGTGCTGAATTCCCTGTTGCCAAGTCCAAGGGGAATGTAATATGATAGACTGAGACATAAGGTCCTCAATTGATATTGATGGGCAGATTGTCCTCAACCCATCCTGCTGTGACTTGGATACAACTGATGTTTTTAACTTGATGATTTCTCATGCAAATTTTATCCTTCAAATTAGCGGCTTTCGGGCCATTCACCGAAAAAACTTTAGATTTTTCCCAACAACCCAATGCCTTGCATCTCATCTATGGTCCCAATGAAGCTGGGAAAAGCACATTTCGGCGGGCAATCATTCATTTTCTATTTGGCATTCCCGAACGCACCAGCGATGCGCATTTTCATCCCATGGACAAGTTACGAATTGGGGCTTACCTCACCGATGGACAAGGACAGGTTTTGGGATGTTATCGACGCAAGGGCCGCAAAAATACATTGCTTAACTTTGAGAATCAAATCTTAGAAGAATCTGCCCTGCAACATTTTTTGGGCAATATGACTGAAACTCGCTTCAACGCCTTATTTGCTTTCGATCACTTGCAACTTCGACAAGGTGCTGATGAATTGTTGCGTGGAGGAGGCAATGTGGGAGAAAGTTTATTTCAAGCCGGTTTCGGCAATTTGCCAATCACCGAGATTTTAACTCAATTGGATAAGGAAGCGGAAGAATTATTTAAAGCTCGGGGAAGTAAGCCGTTGCTGAATCAAACCTTGCGCACTTATAAAGAAGCCACGCAGAGCATTAAAAATCATGCCTTGTCTTCTCAACACTGGACTGAATATACACAAAAATTGTCGCAACAGCAACAGTTGCGTCAAGAATTGGCGGCCCAATTGGCCCAACTGCGCCAAGCACAAAATCACCTTAAACGGGTACAACGCATTTATCCCTTGCTTAAAAAATATCATGAGTTACAAGCTCATGTACAGGGTCTGGCTGCAGTTCAAATACTGCCAGATGAAATGGGAGATCGTTACTTAGAAACTCGATTAACTCTACAAAATGCATTGGTGCAAGAAACTCAATCCAAACAAGACAGTGCGAAATTGGAAGCCCAGTTACAGACGGTGATTTTAGCTCCAGAATTGCTGGCTCAAAAAGTGACGATCGACAACCTAAGAGGTCGACTCGGCAGTCATCAAAAGGCCGCTCAAGATTTGCCAGGAGTGCGTACTGAACTGAGAAGTACAGAAGCTGAGTTGCACAATTTGTTGCGTCGCATTTATCCCCATTTGGATTTGAAAGATTTGCCGACGGTACAATTGCCCATTCATCAGCAGGAGCGAATTAAACAACTGGCTGATCAATTCCCCCGCTTGCAAGAAAAACAAAAATATCTTGCGCAACGCTCCACGGAACTCAGTGAGCAATTGGCTAAACAACAGCATCTACTGGCCGATCTTCCTGATGTTCCCAACTTAGCCCCATTGCAAGCGGCTTTGAATCGAATTCTCAAACAAGGTGATGTGGAAGAAAATCTGGATAAAATTCAACAGGAAATTCAAGAAATTAAATTGGTGGCTGAATTGGGACTGAAACAGTTGGGACTGTGGACCGGCAATTTACAAGATTTGTTACAGGCGGCCTTGCCAACTTTGGAGAGAATTGATTATTTTGAGCGGCGGTTTTTGGAATTGGAACAAGATCGTCAACGCATTAAAGAACGTTTGTTGGAAAATCGGCAACAATTACAACGAGTTACCCAAAAAATCAACGCCTTATGTTGGAATGGCGAAGTGCCCACCGAGGCCAGCCTGGCTGAATCCAGGCGATTGCGGCAGAAATATTGGCAGATGATCAAATTATCTCCCCAATTAAATGTGCTTCCCAAAACCGATGAAAATCTTTATCAAAGTTTTGAAAACGCCATGATTCATGCCGATGAGCTTGCCGATCGTTTGCGTCGTGAAGCGCAACGGGTGGCTGAATATGGTCTGTTATTGGCGGAACAACAGAGTGCCCAACAGGAACAGGTGCAACACACGAAAAAATGGCATGTGCTTGAGGAATTGTTGGCCAATTTACAACAAGAATGGGACAGTTGTTGGCAACCGTTGGGCATTAAACCTTGGACCCCGGCAGAAATGCGGCTGTGGTTGGGAGAATGTGATCGTTTGCGGCAACAATTGGAGCGGCTGGATGAGCGGCAACGTACATTCTCTCATCAACAACATCGTCTGCAACATTGGATTGAAGAATTGCAACAATTGTTATCGACTCTACCGCACACAGTGATGAGCCCTCGTTTGTCAGATTTGGTCACACAAAGCCAACTGTATTTGGACCAGGCCAATCAGTCCCAACAGCAACGCAGCGCTTTGGCAAAAGAGGTTAACAATTTGATTCTCAATTTACGACAGGTGGAACTGGAGCGTCAACAGGCAGAGGAGAATTTAGAAGACTGGCAACAGACATGGGGACAGTTGTTGCTGCCTTTGCAATTGCCAGCCGACACTGTTCCCGAAGTGGTGAAACAGGTGTTGGCAATATTGGAGCAGGTGTCCAATAAATTGGAGAAAGTCAATGGTTTACAACGTCGGGTTGATCTGATGCATCGGGATGCAGAACTTTTTCATGACGAAGTGTTGCAATTGATCCAAGTGTTGGCGCCAGAATTGTCTAAAATGCCCGTGGAACAGAGCGTACTTACCTTAGTGGCTCGTCTCAGTCAGGCAGAGCAAGAGACTGCTCGTTCTGAGCAATTGCAGCGGCAGTGGGCTGATGAGCAACAGCGTTGTCAAACGGCTGTGCATCAAGTGCAGGTTGCCCAAGCTCATTTGCAAGTGTTATTGGAGCAAGCTCATTGTCAAGACCCGGAACTTTTAAATGTTTTGATCGATCGGTCTCGTCACAAAAAACAGTTACAACAGGAGTTGGTAAAGACGGAACAGCATTTGTTTGAGCAAGGAGAAGGCTTATCAATCAATGAGTTGGAGGCAATGATAGCCGCGATTGAAATTGAATCAGTTCCCGAGCAGTTGCGCAGTTACACGGAACAAGTGCAACATCTGGAGCAACAGGCTTCGGAATTTGATCAACAAATTGGGGAATTGAAAACTTTGATCAAGCAAATGGATGGGAATGCCAAGGCAGCTGAGGCGGCCAATGAGGCGCAATGGGCATTGACTGAAATTGAGACATTGAGCGAACGTTACATGCAGGTTTATCTGGCTGCCTTGGTACTCAGGAAGTCGATGGAACAGTATCAAGAGCGGCATCAGGGACCTTTACTTTCCAAAACCAGCCAGCTTTTTAAGCAAATCACTTTGGGTAAATTCAGTGGAGTTAGGGCAGAATATCAAGACCATGAGCACCCGGTGTTGTTGGGAATACGCAGTCCAGATCAACAGGGCATTCAGATTCACAATTTAAGTGAAGGCAGTCGGGACCAGTTGTACTTGGCATTGCGTTTATCAAGTATTGAGTATTATCAACAGCAACATCCAGCTTTGCCATTGATTTTAGATGATATTTTGATCAATTTTGATGATGAGCGGGCACAGGCCACTTTCAAAGTGTTAGGAGAATTGGCGGCCAGCACGCAAATCTTTTTTCTCACTCATCATCAACATTATATCCAATTGGCTCAACAAAGTTTGTCCAAACAGCAGTTGAGAATACATCAACTGTAATGATCGTTGTTGAGTCTACAAGTCAACCGGCCGGCCTTGATCGGGTTGAGTGTAATCGCAAACTCCGTGGGGAAATATGGCATGCAGGCGTTCAATATAGGGAGCAAAAAATGCGTGATCGGTGATGATATAAAATCCTCGATCGATGGCTTCTTCCACGCTGATCAGATGACATTTGAAAATGCTGCCACTGATCTGGTCGCCAGCCACAGCTCGAGACTGAGTAAAATGAGGATAAATCCGAGTGCATTCCCCAGGTTCGTAATGGTGATTCCACGGCCCATTCCACACAGTGGGACCTTGAGCCAATAAACGGCCTTCACTGTCAAAACATTGATCCATGGCTTCGGGCGGTTTATTCCCCACCACGCCCAGTTCCGGATTTTGCCGCATATTCAATAACCAACGATCCATCAGGGCAAAGGCTTCTGAGATGAGAATGTGAGGTTGGCGAGTGACCCAAATCAATTGGTTGTCGGCATGACCTTGTTCCCGAATGAGTCGGGTACGGGCAGAAAAGGAAGCGGATAAGTGGTGCATGTCCAATTCCGGCTCTAGGTAATGTCGCATGTCAATAATGGGGTGTTGCAGTCGGCCAATGAACACATTCCCAGAGCGATAGGCGGCTTCCATGGCGGCCAAATCTCCTTCAGTCCGGGGAGCTGGAGTGATTCCCCCATCGGGACTTTGGTGCATATTATGATTGCCCCACAGGGAGATTTTAGTGTCTCGTTCGCCCAAAATTCCGCCATAGCGTTCTTGTTCCATTTCATGCGGTTGTTTCCAGCCCCCAATTCGAGCGTTGAGATCCAAGAATTCTTCTGGGGTGATGCGTCCAAATAATACGGCTTCTAAACCGTATTGCACACCCACATTATCCCAGGTGTTTCGGGCATAGCCCCATTCATTGGTCCCATACACTGATTTTAGGTTATCCCAATGAGTCCAGTGCACTTTTTCCAATACCGCAGGTTCAAAACGAGAGAAGAAATGGACGGTATTGGGATTGTGAGCCAAGGGGGTCAGTCCCCGCCAGCCATTGACACATTCGGACATGCCTGGCCACATGGGCTCATGTCCACCCAGTAAACGGGCAAGGGCATAGTATTCTGCCAGATCACTTTCCACGCCAGTGATGGCATTTAATCCTTCAATCCATTGTCGATTGCCCCAATCATGCCATTTTTGATTATCAGCAGCGGTGACGTCAAAATAATATTCCAGCAGTTCACAGTCTAAACCGGCAATGGTTTGGGTAACCATATCTGGGAATGAATAGATGGCAATGATTCCATCCAAGAGACCGGGATTATTTTGGGCGAGTAAATATTGTTGAATGGCACCCCCAGAGCCTCCAATGCCTACGGTGTAAAGGGGATTCCCATAGAGACTGGTGAATTGGCGCTTTACTCTGAGTGCAGTGTCTTCAGCCAGTCCGATGTCATAGTGAATGGCGGTGCGGTTGGCAGTGGAATAAATGACTGCATGGCCTTGGCGCAATTGTTCATAGGAGTCGGTCAAAGTTTCGGTGGGACTGAGTGCACCCTGGCGTTTGCCAATGCCCACTCCGCCTCGAAATTTGTAAATCAGGCGGCCATTCCAATGGTCAGGTCGCGGTTGCTCTAGGGTTTCTCCAGGGGCTTTAAGAGCGGCTATGCTGTATAAAAATCGGTTGATGGTCCCAATCTCCACTCGCACAATAAATTCTACAGTTTGCCCATTCCAATCTAGGGTGGCAATATCTTGATTGGCTTGCTCTAATGGGAAAAAATCATGAGTCCCAACGCGATTGTAATAGTAGTAAGCGCGGGTGGGTAACAGGCAATCTTGACTGTAGCCTATAATGGTTTGAGTTTTATGTCCTTGCTCGTCTAATGCGTAGATGGGAATGCCACTTTGTTGTTGGTTGTCAACCCAAGGTTGGCCGAGCCCGGATTCTTCAGTGCCACATAGAAATGGATATTCTAAGGGACCAGCAAATAGAGGGTGAACCGGTCCCACTTCTCCTAAACGAATTGGGAATGGAAAGTGTTCTGCGGGACGTTGAATGCGAGAGGGATGAGGTCCTCGGTAGGGTTCAAGAAAGGGGGGAGAGGAATAGTCAGGGGGAAGTCCCACCACTTTGGGTAAATTGGGGTCTTCCAATTCTCCTTCGAGTAATTGTTCAAATTTGTCCCAGGCGATGGCAGAGAGTTTTTCTGTGTCAACGGTATTTTTAAACAGGTCATCTAACCAGCTGCGTTCTTGAGCCCAGCTTGGAGAGGAAAGTTGGGCGATTAATGTTATGATAATCAATGAGTTGTAAAAGTTGTTCATTGAAATTGTCTCCAGTTGGTGAATGGGTTTAAATCACTTTTGAGAAGCGTTGGGTTTGGGCTTGTCGCAGGTAGTTGTCAAAAATCATGCAGATGTTTCTGACTAAGAGGCGACCGACCGGTAAGATGATGATTTCGGAGTCAGTTATGGTGAGCAGTCCCTCGTCTTGAAAGGTGCGTAATTCTTGGTATTCTTGGGAAAAATAGGTGTTGAAGTGAATGGAGTGCTGTTGTTCAAATTGGGGAATGTTGAGTTGGAAGTGACAGATGAGTTGCATGATGGCGGCGCGCCGCAGCAGATCGTCTGCGGTGAGGGTGATGCCTCGAAATACCGGGAGACGTTTTTGATCGATACGATTGTAGTAGTCTTCGAGGGTTTTGACGTTTTGGCTGTAACTATTGCCAACTTTGCCGATGGAGGTGGTGCCGAGACCGATGAGATCACAATGGGACTGGGTGGCATAGCCTTGGAAGTTGCGATAGAGGGTACCATTGCGTTGGGCACGGGCTAATTCGTCATTTGGCAGGGCAAAGTGGTCCATGCCGATGTATAGGTAACCGGCGCTGGTTAGGAAGTGAATGGTGTTTTGGAGAATGGCGAGTTTTTCGGTGGGACCAGGGAGATCGGTTTCGTTAATGCGACGTTGAGGTTTAAATAGGATGGGCAGATGGGCATAGTTGAATACGGAGAGTCTATTGGGTTGCCAGGTGATGATTTTTTCTAGGGTGCGTTGAAAGGAGTCTGGGGTTTGGTGAGGAAGTCCATAGATGAGGTCAATGCTGATGGATTGGAAGCCTTGTTGGCGAGCGGCTTCTAGGACGATGAGGGTTTCTTCTTCGGATTGCAGACGGTTAACGGCAGTTTGTACTTTGGGATCAAAGTCTTGTACACCGAGACTTATGCGATTAAAACCGAGTTCCCGAAGCAGGGCAATGGTGTCGGGGGTGGCTTCTCGGGGGTCAATTTCGATGGAATATTCTCCAGTGTCATCGGTCAGGAGTTGAAAGTGTTCCCGGATAACATTCATGAGGGTTTGCATTTGGTCTGGGCTGAGAAAGGTGGGGGTACCTCCACCCCAATGTAGTTGGGTGACTGGGCGTTCGGGTTGGAATAGGGCGGCTTGGAGGGCAATTTCTTGGTGGAGATGTTGAAGGTAGGGAATGGTCAGGCTGCGGTCTTTGGTGGCGATTTTGTTGCAGGCACAGTAGAAGCAGAGGGTGTCGCAGAAGGGAATGTGCAGGTAGAGGGAAAGGGGTTTCAGGGGCAGGGTGTTGCTGGCCCGAGCATGTTCCTCGTAGGTGTGTTCAGTGAAGCCTTCGTGAAATTGTACAGCTGTGGGGTAGGATGTGTAACGGGGACCGGCTTTGTCATGGCGACGAATGAGGTCGAGGTCAAAGTTGATGGTTTGGTGCATGGGAATAGAAAGTCCTGGGTCAGTAGTTAATGGCGCAGTTGGTAGCCGGTGTGGAGTAGCCAGAGGCAGAATAGGGTGGTGATGGTGTAGAAGGTGAGGACGATGAGGAAGGTGGTGCTGAGGGCAACGTCAGCAACGCCAAAGAAGCCGTAACGGAAGCCTTCGATCAGATAGAAAAATGGGTTGTAATAGGAGATTTGTTCCCAAAATTCGGGGAGGGTGTCGACCCGGTAGAAAACTCCACTTAAAAAGGAGAGGGGAAGGATGACGAAGTTTTGGAAGGCGGAGATGTGTTCCCATTTGTCTGCCCAGAGTGCAGAGATAAGTCCCAAAGTGCCGAGGACGGCGCTGCCCAGGATGGCAAATATGAGTAATATGAATGGGTTGTGAATGGGTAGAATGACAAAATATAAGGCGGCTATCCACAGTCCCATCCCGACGAGCAGGCCGCGGGCAATGGCCGCTCCTATGAATCCGAGGTAAATTTCCCAGTTGGATAAGGGGGCAACGAGCATGAAGACGACGTTGCCAGTCATGCGGGATTGGAAGAGGCTGGAGGAGGTGTTGGCAAAGGCGTTTTGGATGATGCTCATCATCATGAGTCCAGGGACTAGAAATTGGATGTAGCTGACGTTTTCGTAGACTTTGACGTGGTGGGAGAGTACTGAGGAGAAAACGAGTAGGTAGAGTAAGACGGTGATGATGGGGGTGAGAATGGTTTGGACAAAGACTTTGAGGAAACGGAAGATTTCTTTGTGTAAGAGGGTGTAGAGTCCGTAGGCGTTCATAGTGAGTGGGGGACAGCGCGGTGGGTTAGGCTGAGGAAAACGTCTTCTAAGCGAGGTTGTTGGGTGTGTAAGTCGGTAAAATGCAGGTTAGCACTGCGGAGGGTGTCTAGGACGGTGGCAATTGGGTCGTGGTCTTGGTGCAGTTGTAAGACGAGTTGGTCTGCAGTGGTGGAGGAATGGATTTTGGGGTGTAATGCGGGAGGAAGTTGGCTGAGTTCAAGGTTGGGAATGGCTAGATAAAGTAGGCGATAGGGGTGATGGGACAGTAGGGCTTGTTTGTGATCCAGAGCGATGAGTTGACCTTGGTTGAGAATGGCAATGTGTTCGCAGAGGTTTTCTGCTTCTTCAAGGTAGTGAGTGGTGAGTACGATGGTGTGGCCAGCCTGGTGGAGGCGTTTGATAAATTCCCAAAGGAGTTTGCGCAGTTCGATGTCAACGCCGGCTGTGGGTTCGTCAAGTACAACTACGGCCGGTTTGTGGACGAGGGCTTGAGCGATGAGAACGCGACGTTTCATGCCTCCAGAGAGGTTCATCATGAGGGTATTGCTTTTGTCTTCGAGGTTGAGCACGTGCAGTAATTCTTGTAGCCAGGGGCGATTGGCACGACCGAGACCAAAGTAGCCAGATTGGAGGGTAAGTAGCTGATTGACAGTGAAAAACATGTCAACCACCAGTTCTTGTGGAACTACGCCTAAGCATTGGCGAGCTTGTCTCCAAGCGTGGCGCACGTCGTGCCCCATGATTTGAACTTGACCTTTGGAGGGGTAAACCAGGCCAGCCATAATGCTGATCAGGGTGGATTTACCAGCCCCGTTGGGACCGAGGAGGCCAAAGAAGCTGCCTTTGGGAATGGTAAAGTTGAGGCTTTGTAGGGCAGTGAGTTGCCCATAGTGTTTAGAGACTTGTTCGATATTGACGGCAATGGTCATGGATTAAGGTGTTCCTTAAAATCAGGGGTAATATTTTAGGAGCAAAGTGGGTATAGGGTTGTTGGTGGGAATGGGCTGTCCAACTTAGGGAGAGAAGTGGAGGGTTTGTAGAGTTGATGAATGGTTAGGGTCAATTGACTATTTTGGCCACGGCTAAGAGTCGGGAACTGATTTTGAGTCCCACTTGGTTGGCTTTTTGGAGATTGATTTCGATACGGATGCGGTCTTGATCTTTGAGTAGGTTGACAATGCCACCTTTTTGAGTAAATTCATCAACATCACCTACAGTTAAGATGGGTAGGTTGCTAAGACGAGATAGGATAGCGGAAATTTTATTTCTTTCTGAGGGATTGATAAAGAGGAGGTGGCATTGTTTGACTTCTTCCAGGGAAATTTCTTTTTTGATCAGGATGTTGCGTTCATGAACAGATTTTTTGGCTATAGAGTCAAGAGATTCTCCAAAGGAATCTTGTCCATAGAAGCACATGATGATGTTTAAAGGGGTCGAAATGAAAACTTCTGAGGGCCATTCAACCATACGGGCCAAGTTGTAGAGGTAAGCGGCTTTTAGACTGTATTCATTGGAAGACAGCGATTGTGCTTGAATGGAGGAGAAATTGGCCAGCAATAGGGCAGTGAGACCTATTTTGCAGTGGTGTAAATAGCGCATAATGGTTCTGCTTGATAAGTTGCCCTAGAAAGATGGAAGGGGGTTGGAAGAGTATTCATGGTTTTTAGGAGAGCAAATCATTTGTCAGCAAATTATTTTATTATTCTTTAGGAAGGTTTAATTACGTCAATTTGAGGTCAGAGGAGATATTTTATGCCATGGATTCCAGATAGAGTGTGGTAAAAGGTAGCTTAAAAGATTTGTTTAGTGATTTGAGAATGACTGCTTCTCTAAAATGGGAAGAAGAGAAGCAGTGTTTTTTGTTGGTTAGTACATGATTGGTCTGAAGAATAGAGGCATCATGGGAGGCATCATGACTGGTCCCATCATCATTGGCATTTGAGACTGATTAGGAGTCATGGTTTGTCGACACTGTATTGGGGGAATTCCCAACATCATTCTTTCAGGAAGGGTGAGGACGGTGCCTCCCAGGGCTTGCATACAATTGAGTGGAATAAAGACACCATTGAGTAATCTGGCACAACACTCTTGTTGAGTTTGAGCCATTAGGTTATTTCCAGACAACAACAGTAAGGATATTATCAATAATGAATGTTTCATGGTAAATACTCCAAAAATTACAATTTAACGTAAGGGTGTTTTGAGTTATTATCAAGCGATCGAAACTCGTATTTGAGTCGCTGGACAGTATAACAAACTTTGTGGGTTTTTACAGTCGGGGTGAGTTAAAAATGGGGTAACTTAAGAATGGCAGTTTGTTTAGGGGAATGTGTGGTTTAAGTATAGTTATTTAAGGGTGAAAGGGGAATAGTCGAGAAGGGAAAAAGCAATTGTCGATGAATACTTAAATTAGGGATTAATTTCGGACACTGACTTTCAAAATGTTAGGTTGAGGAATTACCCCCATCAGTGAGTGTTACGGAATTATCGCTATCGTCTCTGTTTGGGGGTAAAACTGCTCAGTCGTGGCTTTTTTATGGAAAGCTTATCTGGGGGGTTATTTCATAGACGGAATTACTTTGGCAGGCTCGTCAGTTTTCTCGGATGCCTTATCTTTGGAAGCATCTTTTGAAGAATCATCTGCTAAAGGCTTATCCTTGGCAGATTTATCTTTGGAAGCATCCTCTTCTTTTGAAGTGGGATTGGCTGCTGCCGCTGCTTTTGCCTTTTCCGCTTCTGCAGCTAAGAGTTGGGCCAAATAATCGGCAGTATTTTTAGCATACTCTTCAGAAGCTATAGCAGTTTGAGCCGCCAAATTGGCTTCTACTTTGGCGGTTTCAGCCTGAGTGGCAGCGCCAGTAGCCAATTGAGCGGCTTGATTAGCCACCTCCATGGCTTGAGTGACATTGGCATGAGCTTTGGTGGCTAACTCCGCAGATTCATTAGCATTTTTGATCATTTCCTCAGCCTTGGCAATCATTTGTTCTGCACTTTGAGCCTTTACAACGGCATCTGCCTTGGCTTTGGCGGCATTGGCTTTGGCAGCGGCCAAACTGGCTTTATCCGCTAATTCATGAGCTTCTTTGACTGCCTTATCCGCAGACTCTGCCGCTGCTCTGGCTTCTTCGGCTGCCTTCTTAGCCTCTTTTTTGGCGGAATTGGCAGTTTTAAGAGCCTCTTGAGCGACTTCTGGGGCTATTTTGCTGGCTGCTACGGATAAAGCCACCGTATTGGCTTCCGCTTCGGCAATTTGAGCCTTCATTTGGGCTACGGTAGCCGCATTGGCTTTTTGATTGGCAGCGTCAATCGCAGAATTGGCTTGTTGAGCCGCCTGTTGAGCCTGTTCAGTGGCTTGTTGGGCTGCAGTAGAAGCAGATTCAGATTCTGCCAGTATAGCTTTTGCATCCGGAGCTGCGGGAACTGATTCAGTTTTGGCTGATGGGGTATTTGCATCAGGAGGGGTTGCTTCTTCTGCAATTAAGGGAGTACTGGTTAAACACAATCCCAGTAAACCAGTCACTAGCCAATAGCGGGATTTTTTCATCACTTGAGGTGACATAAGTTACTTCCTTTCAAAGAGTAATTATCTGGTTAAGTATCACTGATTTTCGACGTGAAGAGACGACTTTTAAAGTAGTCTGTGGCTCATTGTACTTTATTAACAGTGGACATTCAACTCTTTTATTGAGTAGAACTCTTGCAAAAGCACATTGTAGGATGGGCTGACCCACGGGAAGCCCATCAATCGCGTTGACTCAAGACTGAATAACCACCCCTAACCCCTCCTTTGTAAGGAGGGGGAAATAAACAGCCCCCCCCTTTTTTTCAAGGGGAGAATACTGATTAGACTTCTTGCAAAAGTATGCGATGAAGATGAGATACGAAAAAGTAAAAGGAAAATCCCTGTTGAAAAAGTAGAGTGGAGTGGAGGCTTTAGCCGGAGTGGGGCTCTAGAATGCACGTTGGAGTAGAGGCTTTAGCCGGAATGGGGCTCTAGAATGCACGTTGGAGTATAGGCTTTAGCCGGTCAGCCGTAGGCATCACCCCACATACACAAATTGCAAGGGCCGACCGCTGGCCGGCTAAAGCCTCCACTCCCCGGTTTTATAGTGCGTTAGCTATATTTCAAATGATAAAACGCCTCAGCGTATGAAATTAGTAGAGAGGTAATTTTTCGGGGATTTTTTCGTTGTTGGAGGTTAGAAAAAGTCCATACTTTGGATTTTCTAATAAAACTAAAGGGGAGAATTTAGGGTACAACCCATTGGCAGGGAATGGTGGGGCAGTTGGGCCATTTCCCGGCCAAGGTGAGACGATGAATTAGGGTGTGAATAGATAAGGTGACTACAATATCGTCAAAGCTTTCTGCCACATAGTTGGCTTGCACATAATTCTTTTTGATAGATTGGGAACTGGGATTGATGCAATTGGCCGAGGCATTCAGTTGCCCATCGGCATCATTATCACCGTCAGGGCGGCCATTTTGTCCACAGGAAAAAATAAGCGCAATCACATTGGAATTTTCTTGGCTTTCTACCAGGTTGATTAAATTATTTTGCCCATCAAAAATTTGAATGCCTTTGATGCTGGCATTGGTTTTCTGAGGAGGATAGGGAAAACCGGTGTTGTCACTGAAATAACCGTCAACTCGATATCTCAATGGGTTTCCCCAACTGTCAGTGCGCTTAACCCCTAAGTCTAACCACGGTAAAAAACCGTCAATTTGTTCATAGTCACACTGATCAGAAGCAGTGCGATTTTCTCGACCGTCTCCAGTACTGTCTGGACAAGGTAGATAACCCTTGGTCAAGGCAAATCCCAACAAGGCTTCTTGAGCTTCTAGCAACATGGATTGCGTAGTTTGAATTTTTTGTTGTCGACTTTGTTCAGTCAAAGGCGCGAGCAATCCTCCGATCAGGAAGGCAATGATGACTAACACAACTGCCATTTCAATCAAGGTAAAGGCTTGTAAGTTCCTCATAATTGCATTCCCCAATAGGTTTCTGAACTGTTCTAAATGGCGACTGAAGTCCAAGGGCTGTTGATGACCAGAATTTAGGGCTGATTTGGGTTATGTTCCCAAAAACCAGCACATCCTCCTTGAGCGCTTTCACTGTTCCCGCAGCGATTTAAGGTGCCTTCATCAGTTACTTCGCTTTGTTCAGGAACGGTCTCTTCAGGTAACGGAAATGCTTCTTGAGTTTCTTCAGGAGGACTTTCTTCATTCCCAAGCTCAGTCTCGGTGTCAGGAAGATTGTCTTCATTCCCAAGTTCAGGTCCCATTCCAGGAAGTAACGGAAATCCACCCCCTTCTCTTCCCAATCCTCCGTTTGGCAGGTTGACTGTTACTTGAGTCAAGTCTAAAGCGGGCGGTAAACTGGCCAATCTCACTTGTAATTTACCCGCAGTTACCAAACGTTCCAACAACATGGGTTGGGTGAGCCATACAATACTGTCATCAAATCCATTGGGAACATAACGATTACTGACATAGCACAGTTTAGTGTTATCTTCTCCACAAGGATAAGCATTGTCGACTGGATCAGCGGCATAGGCTTGGGCAATTCCCCATAAGGGATTTTCCAAGAAAGCATAACGACCATTTTTGCCATAAGAGAAGACCACTGCAATGACATTGTCAATCAGGGTAGCGGGATTTTGTTCTGATCCATTTACCTCAATTGCAAGATTACTGGATCCAGTGGTTAAATGAATGATACCATTAACTTCAGTAAAGGCAGGATAAACTCGATATCGAAGAGAATTACCCCACACATCTGACTTCTCTACCCCCAAATTTGCCCAAGGTAAAAAACCCTGTTGATTACACAAGGGATCACCCAACGCAAGGGCTTCTCCGGAATTGGAATTGGCAGCGGGACAAGGCAAACGGTTATGGGCAATAGTATAATCTATCAGAGCAGTTTTAACATTCTCCATTAAAGTATTTGTGCGTTCAATCTTAGTATCATCAATTTGCGTTGTAAAAGGAACTAATAAACTGCCGATGATTAAACCGACAATAGTTAGTACTACGGCAGTCTCCATCAAGGTTAAACCAGTTTGGCGCCTCATAGTTTGTGACCTCGTTTTCTATAATTATCATTTTAATTCTAGCATAATTCGTTCTAAACTTATAGGTATAATTACCTAGTTTTTAACACAGTAGATGATATCATTGATTGATTGATCTTGATCATACTGCAGGAACTGGCCGTAGCCAGCGGTATTTGTAAAATTAGGGGATTCCAGATAATTTTGTATATTCCCTTTGGTATCTGTTCCCGCAGAAGGAGGACCATAACGCGGACTTTGGAAACCAGTCAACACGGGACCTGCGAATATAACGACTGCAGCACACAACTCAACTCCGCCTTCTGTGACCAATTCCAGACAATGACTGGATTCACAATCTTCCGTAGGCACACTTGAATCAGGCGTATGAGCTTTGGCCACTGCATAAAACAAATGATCTTTCCAATGACGCCATAAGGTTGAAAATGCCACCGATAAACCATTGGGCAACCCTCCACACTCCCCAAACTCTTCCATCACTATCCCACTAAAATCGCAGTCCATCAACAACTCTTCAGGAGCAGTTTTACCAATACTGGCATTGCTTTGATCCACCTGATTGGGCAATCTTCCCAACAACAACCCTGCCTTATCGGTATACTCACTGGACGAGGCATAATCATTCAAATCTACTGGGGCAGCCCACGGCAAACGCTTATCCTCAGCCCCCAAAGGATTGGTGCGCACATAATTGCTGACACAATAGGCCGCCAACTTGGTCAAACACTGCATACTTTGATAAAAAGTTGTCCGCCTATAAATAGCATTCCACAATTCATCTTGACTGATATAGGCCACCCGATCATTGATGGGCATCGTTTTTTCTGGCAAATAAGCCGTCAAATCCAAAATCGTTAAAAAATTCTCCATCTGATTGGGCAACTGAGCAAATCCAACCACATCGGATTCCAAATATTGATTAACCTGATAATTGCCAGGACAAGTGGGAGAACTTTGAGCCCGGATTTGGCCTGATAAAATGCGGCCTGGAGCAACGATCACCGCCACTGCCTGATCACTAACTCCATTCCCAATCAAAGTCTCAACCACTGATTCCCCATTTGCCATCTGCACCGAAAACAACCCCAATGTATCCCCATTCAACAATAGAGACTTCTCAGAATCCACGACCGATTTATAAGGTCCAGCAACCGCATACCATAAACATTCCCCACTGCCATCTCGTAAAGCTGGAATTCCCAAAGTTCGCCAAGGCAGTTTACCAAGACTGCTTTTATCCAAAGTTTGACAATTCAAATCCGCAATTCCCTCAACACCACTGCCCAAATCAGGACAAGGTAAAAAACCATATTCCCCGGGGAATCGATCATAATACCCCACTGCATAACCTAACAAAGCCTCTTTAGCCCGGACCAAACTTTGCTGAGTTCGAGACAAATCATGATGGATAAGCCAAGAATGATTTAAACCTGATAAAAATAAAGCAGTTATCCCCAACACAAAAACCATTAGGAACAAAATTAATGCTCCCCCTCGTTGTCTTAAAATCATCAATGCTGGCTTATTCATTTTCGAAAAATCAACTGCGCAGTAACCGCCCTGAATCCCTCCTCTACAAAGAAAGAAGGGAAGTTTTATGCTTGTCTTTCTAACCAGAAAAGGGAACTTTATTCCTGCCCTCCTGGTTAAACAAAACAACTTTGTTCTTGTGCTCATAACCGGTAATAGGAACTTTCTTTCTATCTTCTTGCCCAAAAAAACGCCATTCGATGTCGGTAGGCAATGCACAGAAAGTCGGGTAAAGAGATGTCATTACCAAAATCTCTTCTCCCAATAACTGTATGTGAGGATTTCCCTTCATGTTGGGTTATGGCGCAAAAGACAGGCCACAACTCAACACACACAGCTTGGTAGAGAAAGATATAAATTAGTCACAATTTTTTTACAATGTCCTCAATAACTTTCTTACACTTGTCTCTTTGGTCTTTAGAAACCTGTATGCTCTCTTTGTAAACTTTGTAGACAGTTTTGTCCATCTTGCTCAAAGGAATTCCTTGATTAGCAGCCACGACACCAGCACTATTAAAATCACGTAGCTCCGCACTGAACTGATTCTCAAAATTTTCTTGGTTATCAACTTCTGATTTAGGTTCAACAAACCTGTCAGGTTTGTTTTTATACTCCTCATACATTTTCTTAATCGCCTCATCAGATAAGGCTTTAAAGGCATGAGCGGCACCTACCTTTTGAGTAAATCTATTTCCGAGCAACAGTGCTATTTTAGGTCTATCCATCTTGAAACGATCCACTTTAGACGAGAATGTATATTTACCATAAACGGGATGTGGTTCTGTGCTTCCCCAGATTAGGTTGAATAAACCCGTTATTGCAAATATTGAGGAGTCATCAGCATTGATTGGTACCAACAAATACTGTCCCGACAAAATCGCTATCTGTGTATAAATAGAAAAACTTGGGTTAGTATCAATGAAATAGGTACAAGGCCTATTTTTACTAGGTCCTTTTTCAGTAAGGACCTTGATGATAGAATGAACATTGACCCACGGGGTGTCTCTTTCAGACAGAGGGGTTGCATCAGCTCGCTCAGAAAGCAAGGGTGCTATCAATTCTAAGTTACCATCACCAGACAGTAGGTAAATGTTTTTAGTCAGATTCTCATTATATGACGATAATTGTATCATATAGTTATCCAAATTTGACGTATCATAGCGCGTAATGTTATCTGTAATATAACCCACTACAGTTTGAGGAGTTCCTTTAGTAATCAACTTTTTTAATCTTTCTTCTGCTTTACTTCCCCCTCCCATTAACATCATTGAGACATTGGCTTGAGGACACATGTCAACTACAACGACATCACGTTTAGGGTTTTGTTCTGCATATACAGAGGCAATATGAAAAGTGATTGTACTCTTACCAACTCCACCCTTGTTATTCCAAATTACATAACTCTTGTTAATCATTTTGCTCTCTCTTTACGCATGTAAATGAAAAATAAAAACAGCAGTACACTACATTGGTATACTTAATTTTATCTTAATCCCTAAGATAGTCAAGCCCATTTAGGTTGGAGTAAGCTTTTGAACTCCAACAACTTACCGTTAATGTTTTGTTGAATTCCTTTCGTTAGTCCAGCATAAGACGATTTAGCGCTCATCCAGTAGTAAATATTTTTACTTGCTTTCGCGATCCATTTTTGCAGTCTCAGGACTTGTTGTTTATAGAGGGTTCGCCAAAAAATTCCTACTACAAGCCGGTAACTGCCTCTCTGGTTAAAGGAATGGAACGTTGTCCTCTAGGCTTCAGACCTTGCAATTACTCGAAAATCCTTTTAGAGTATACCGGCATTAACGAAACACTAGGACTCTTATTATGAGTCATTCACTTAAGCGACTTCCTATTGCACTTGCCCACCCTACCTGGGCTTTTACCAAACAAGAAAATCGAAGAAGGCTCTACGGATTCTTGTCAGATTTAAACGTTTGCAGCGGCTCATACACCTCGAGAATATCTCCATTTAAGGTATTGACAGTCTGCCCGGGCTTCAAATCAACCACAGTTGACTGAGTTCCCAACTCAATAGGCACTTTCAATTCCAAAGGTTCCGACATTCCCACCTTAAAACTGGGACGATACAACTCCTCAGAATCGTTGACCCACACCGTATTCACACCACTACTGCGAATTACAAAACCATTCAGAGTGATATAAGGCGGCAACTTTGGACGCGACTGCTCTGCTGGAGACCGCTGTTTCACCTCTTTGGCCACCCTTGCCTCATTAAGTGCATATCGTTCCGCTGGAGTCATAAACAAACGCTGCAAACCCTCTGCCAACCCCGGTTGGGCATATAGCCACCCCAAACCGATCAACCCCCAAAATACAATTTTAACTGTCTTGTTCAACCCCAAATTATCCTCTAAAATCCAATAAACTCCCTAAAAACCCATAAAGATTCTTGACAAGTAGTTACTTGTTCAATCCCCAGCGACATTCACTCAATCTTCTCCAAAGTCGACACATACCAAGTTAATCCACAAATTGCCTGCAAATAAGGACCCGAAGCTTCTTTCAAATTCAAGGCTCTATCCGTCCGTTGTAATTCGCACTTTTGCCAGCTCAACAGCCCGGCAAATTTTTGGAAACGAATACTTTTTACTAAGTTTAGCATATCTTCCTCATGTAATAGCCCCAATTTCAAAATTAATTGTGATTTATACACTTTAAACTCATTTTCTACAATAAAAGGGGGAGAAAAAATTTCCTGAGCCAATAACTCATACTCAGCAATCCCCGGCAATTTTAACTTTGGAATCAAATTCTTAATCTCCCCAACCATATTCAAACGCTGCTCTTCCCAACTGGAAATAGGCACTTCCTGAAAAAAACCTTGTTTGATAAAATCATTAAAATTATCATAATAAAAATGATTCACAATTTCCAAAGCTTCAGCCACCTGAGAATACTTTGTTTGCGCCTGTCCTAATTGGTTACGTTGCTCAAGTTCCCATTGCTGCAAGTAAACGAGATAGTGCTGACTGGCAAACACGGCCACCAATCCCAATAACCCACTGACTACCAAAGTTACAATAGCGTATTTTAAAGCTCCCCAATCAATTTGCCTCAATCCAGTTTTCATAAATAATCCGCTTACAAAAAGGAAGAAGTTTGTTGTTTATCCTCATGAACTGTTGACCAGGCCCGTTTACTCAAAATACCCAATACTCCTTGTACTAACCAACGAGTATCAAATATCAAAGATCGAGTTTTGGCATAATGCGCCTCCACCAACCAATGCTCTTCTCTAGGCGCATCTCTAGGCACTCCCAACTGACTCGGTCCCAACAATCCCACTGGTGCCAGATCCCGAACTCTTTGCCAAGGAACTTGACGAAACTCAAGTTGTTGAGGAGACAATGGTCTCACTCCCACCATGGCCATGTTTCCTTGCAATACCGCCAACAATTTTGGCAAATGCCGAAGAATTGGCACCTTCACATTCCATTCCCAAGTAGTAAATTTCTGACGATGGGCCACCCCATTGGCATCATGCCACCTTAAATTCCCCACCAACTCTATCTCCCGCAATGGAAAATTAGCATTTTGCCACATTGCCAACCCAATGGCCAACGGCCATAAGGGCAAAGACCCTATCAATGCCAACATGCCCAACACACGATTTCCCCAATCAATAAGCCATTCTTGAAAACCACTATTGCGCACATCAGTTAACAAAAAATGATCCACCACATGCACCACTGCCCCGGTATCCACTCGAATCAATACATTCCCCCAAACAATTGCATTTCGCAATTCAATACCTTCTCCCAAATAACTCCAAGGCAAAACTACAGTATGTTCCAACGCAGCCTGTTGACCAACAGTCACATGCTCACTTAAAACCACATTATTCAATTTGGCCTGAGCATGCACATGACAAAAAGCCCCCACCAATCCCTGATGATTTTGCTCATTGACCACGGCCCGATGTCCTACTTTAAGATATGGGGTCAACTGTGCTCCTGGCACAATAATACTTAAAAAACGTCCACTTAACGCTTCAAAGTGCACTTGATGATAAGCCAACAAAGAATTCAACAAACACAAATCCCCAACCATTGGCAAAATAGTCATTCCCTCCTTTTCGGACAAGGAACTTTTCCAAGTGCTCCAATCCAACATATTGCTGCTTTCCCAATGGTCTGCATTCCGAAACAAACCCACTCCAGCATTTTGTCCATCAATGGTTGCCAACACAGAGCCAACTAACTGACTGGCCTGTTCCAAAAAAGCCTCAATATCAAAACTGCGCAATATATCTGCTCGCATGATCAAATACTCCGAATCAGACAAAGCGCTGCCTAAACGAGCCAACACTTTAGCCGGGGACTCTTGACCTCGGCTGAGCATATAAGTCAACTGCATTCCCCAATAATCCCCACTTGCCAACTGAATTTCCACCTCATCAGCCTGTTGAGAAATAACAATGATGACTTCCCTGATCTGGGCAATAGACAAGGTATCTAAACTGTGATAAATCAAAGGCTTAATTAACACTGGTAACAGCGCCATACAAATACGATCAGTCAATGGGGACAACGTTTCTCCCTGTCGATCTGCAAATAAGATTGCTTTCATATCATCAAAAGAATTTAAGGTTGAACAGCAGTGGATTTTAACCACTGGATTTCCTGCCACAGCAGTTCCCAAGCAAATAGGGACAGACAAATGCCTCCCCATAATTTACTCAATTCCTCCAAGGATAGCCGAAGTTGCAACCCACTTGGGAATAGAGCATCAATGACCACCATGATAGCAAAAAAACCAGCCCCTGCGGCTAAAAAATAGAGAGCCGACAACGGTTTATGACGAAGACGACCTAAGGCTAAAAGTAAACCAATTTCAATGAATCCATATCCCAGCATAATGTAAGCATCATTGTGATGCAGCCATTTCCCCAACATTTCATGGATCAAAAACCGATCGTCAAATCCCAAAAAACTAAACAAAATTGTCTGAGAGAGGTAAAACCAGTAATCAGTGGGACGTTGCTCCTTATCCACACATAAGGCACTGATCATAAATAACAAAGCAGTCGACCACAAAGTAAAAACGCTCAAGGTGGTATTAATAGCGTAAAAGGGCACAGGTCCTTCAATGTCAGTGAAAAAATTTCGTATAAATAATTGAGAAGTCTGCCATTCGACAACCAATAAAATAACACTGTAAATAATAAGTCCCAATAGTAACAAGCGGTAACGAAATTTCATAATTGATACTGTTTGGCAATCAACAAACTGCCATAAAATAGACTGTACATGCCTAAAATTTCACAAGTTTCCTCAAAACAAGTTAAAATGTTAGGCTCCGCTGCATAAGCTATTTTTACTTCCAATATTTCCAATAAAAATACCGCTGGCAATAAAAACAGAGCCATGCCCAAACTTAGGTAAATGGGACGCCGAATGGATAAGGTGGAATTGGGCAAATGGTGCATAATTCGATGTAAAATATGCATGACCATCAAAAACACCAATAATAAAATTGGGGCTAGCAGTGGTAGCCAGAAAAAACCTTTATCCTCAACTGGGAATTGAGTCATGAATTGAAAGATCACACGCCCAAACCATTTTCCAACGGTTTCATGAACACTGGCTACCTCATCAGCTGATAATATCACAGCACCTAAGGCGGCCAGTTGAAATAAACGTTGTTCCCAATGGATCAGTTTAAAATAAGGCGATTTTCCCCAACCCAACAAGGCTAAGGAAAGGGCTGTTGTTAAAAATATCAGGCTAGAAAACCAGGTGGCTAACGTATTTTCTTCTCGTAAATCCAACAGTTGTAAAACTCGATGCCAATTAATTCCACCCCATCTTGCCCATTGAGTCCCATGACTCAAATGTTCTGCAAATGTGGCCAATATGAAGAATAGGGACAGCAAAAATAAGGGGAGTTTCAATCTATCCAATAAAACTTGCAAGGTGATCACCGTGACTCCCTTTTAAACTCTAATGAGTGTGATCTGCAAAATGTTCATGAGTGGCCATCTGAGTCAAAGTGCGTTGTTTGTTGAGCGAAATGGCTTCTCTTAGCCAGTTTAACCAAACTTCCATACCTTCTCCAGTTTTGGCTGATAAGGGCAGGCAAGGCGCGGGATTGGCCAATTGGCGCAAATAATTTTCTGCCCGATTTAAAGAAAATTCATCCAAAACAGGCAATAAGTCTGTTTTTGTGATCAAAACCAAATCTGCAATTCGAAAAATAATCGGATATTTGGCTGGTTTATCATCTCCTTCAGCGGTCGACAAAAGGATCAGGTTGTAATGTTGACCGAGGTCAAAATTGGCTGGACATACCAAGTTACCCACATTTTCAATAAATACAATGTCTAGGGGTGCTAAAGCCAAGTGATGTAAGGCTTGATGAATCAAGTGAGCGTCCAAGTGGCAAGCGGTCCCAGTTACAATTTGCAGCGCAGGCACTCCCTTATCACGAATTCGTTGAGCATCATTTTCAGTCTCCAAATCACCTTCAATGACCCCAATGGCAAATTCTTCTCGTAAAGCCTCAATGGTGGCTTCCAAAAGACGAGTTTTACCAGCCCCGGGGGATGACATCAGGTTGATGGCGAGGACTTGATGGGCATCAAAGTGAGCCCGGTTGTGCAAAGCTTGATGATCATTTTCTTTAAGCAGTTGATTTAAAACCGTTATTGTAGCATGACCATCGGCAGTTTTTGCCAGTGCTCCATCTCCTTGGATAAGATGAGCGTTACCAGCAGTTACGTTACAACCACAAGTTTGACACATGATTTTCTCCAGTTGGCAATGATGAGTAAAGGATGCAAGATTAGGATGAGGAATTTTTCTGTTCTTTTCCTCACGAGGAGGGGCGAAGTTTCCTTTCTTCAAACATGGAAAAAAGTTTTCCCCCTTTCCTATTTAAGAGGAGTTACCTTAGTTCCCTGAATTCCTCGAAAAAGGAGAAATTTGGGTATTTTCCAATACCCTTCAATTTCTTCCATGGATTTAAGTTGGCAATTCTCCGCGCAAGGAATTGGGCAGGGCTTCCGTGATTTGAACAGATACAAATTGTCCAATGAGTGAGGCTGGAGCGGTGAAATTGACCACTCGATTGTTCTCTGTACGCCCAGAAAGTTGCTGATTATGTTTTTTTGAAAATCCTTCCACCAGTACTAATTGAGTGCTTCCTATCATACGCTGACTGATGACTTGGGCGTGTTGAGTCAAACGAGTTTGTAGCTCAGCCAAGCGTTGTTTTTTGACTGTGAAAGGCACGGTATCGGGTAAAGCAGCTGCCGGGGTGCCTGGTCTCGGGCTGTAAATAAAACTGAATGAGTGGTCAAATTGCAGGTCTTCAACGAGTTGTAAAGTGGCTTGAAAGTCGGTCTCAGTTTCTCCTGGAAAGCCTACGATAAAGTCGGAGGAGAGGCTTAAATTGGGTCGGAGGATTCGCAGTTGTCGAACTTTTTCACGATAGTCTGCAATGGTGTGACCTCGTCTCATTTTAGTGAGGATGGAGTCGGAACCGGTTTGGACTGGTAGGTGTAAATGATTGACTAGCTTGGGAATTTCTTGATAAATTGCTATGAGTTCAGAGGATAAGGCAACCGGGTGCGAGGTGGTGTAACGGATGCGGTCAATATTGGGAATGGTCGAGATGAGTCGGATGAGTTGAGCCAGGTTAATTGTGGTTGGTTCTTCAGTAACCCCCTGATAAGCATTGACATTTTGTCCCAATAGAGTAACTTCCCTAACGCCTTGTTGGCTGAGTTGAGTAATTTCTGCCAATACTTCAGGGACTGGACGACTGACTTCGGTGCCTCGAGTGTAAGGAACTACGCAAAAAGTGCAGTAATGATTGCAACCTTCCATGATGGAGATAAAGGCACTGGGACCTTGGGCAATGGGTTTGGGTAAGCATTCGAACTTTTCGAGGGCAGAGAATTCGAGATCGATTTGAGGTTCCCGTTGTTGTTGAACTGTGGTCAGCAGTTGAGGGAGGCGATGTAGGGTTTGGGGACCAAAGATCAGGTCAACAAAAGGGGCTCTGTGTAAAATGGCTTCTCCTTCTTGACTGGCAACACAGCCACCCACTCCGATGATGATGTTGGGATTAAGTTGTTTAAAAGTTCGCCAAAGTCCCAGTTGGGAGAAGACTTTTTCTTGGGGTTTTTCTCGGACTGAGCAGGTGTTGAGTAAGAGCACATCTGCTTCACTGGGATCTTGGGTCAGTTCAAATCCATGGGAATTGATGAGTAGGTGAGCCATTTGTGAGGAATCGTACTCATTCATTTGACAACCAAAGGTTTTTATGTAGAGTTTTTGGGCCATGGGAATAGTTTTGGGGGTTCACAGAGGGGTCATTGTACGCGTTTTTGGGTATGAGGCAGCCATTTTTCTAACATGTTGTAAAGTTGTTCCCTATTGACTGGTTTGCTAAGGTAATCGTCCATTCCAGCCGCCAGACAGAGTTCTTTATCTCCTTCCATAGCATGGGCAGTGAGGGCAATTACCAAGGTGTGCTTTGAAGTACTTTGTTCTTGTTCCCGAATGGTTCGAGTGGCGGTAAATCCGTCCATTTCTGGCATTTGGCAGTCCATGAAGACCAGATCATAAACTTTGTTGGCCAGCATTTTTAGGGCTTGTTGTCCATTCATAGCAATTTCCACTTGACAGCCTAATTTTCCTAACATGAGTTTGGCCACCAGTTGATTGACCGGATTGTCTTCAGCAACCAAGATGTGGGCATTGAATGTGGGTTCATAGCTTACGGCTTGTTGGGGGGCTGGTAGTTTTTTGACGGTGGAAAGTAGAGCATTGGGTTCTATTTTTTCATCGATGACATTTTTAAGACATTGATAAAGTTGGCGTTTATAAATGGGTTTGTTAAGGGTGCATAGGATTCCAGTATATCGGACTTTTTCTTCTGTAATTTGGTCTGAAGGAGCCAGTAAGATAAGTCGCGTTTTCATCAATAATGGGTTTGTTTTAATGGCGCGGACTAAGGCTAAACCGTCCATTTCAGGCATGATTAAATCGAGGAGGGCAATGTTATAGGGTCGGTCTTGGTCTAGGGCTAAGGTCAATTCTTGTAAGGCTTGGGGGCCATTTTCAGTGCTGTTATGTTCTAGCCCAAATTCGGTAAGGTAATTTTGCAGTACTTGTCGGCTGTGGGCATTATCGTCAACAATTAAAATGTGTTCTTTTTTGAGCGGGGTTAGCAATTCTGTGGGGGGAATTTGAGAGAATTCTGAGGGGGTTAATTTCCTAAAACGGGCAGTAAACCAGAAGGTGGAACCTTTGCCTTTTTGACTGTGGACTCCAATAGAGCCTTCCATCATGTCCACGAGTTGTTTACTGATAGCAAGTCCCAAACCAGTTCCTTCATATTTTCGGGAGAAATTGCCGTCAATTTGGGTGAAGGGTTGAAATAGCATTTTAACCGCTTCTTGTTCAATGCCGATTCCGGTGTCACTGACTTCAAAGCGTAATAGAAGGCATTCTGGAAAGTCTTCTATGATCAAGACTTCTAAGATGACTTCTCCTTGATCGGTGAATTTGATGGCATTGCTGAGTAAGTTGGCGAGAATTTGTCGGAGTCGCCCGGCATCTGCATATAGGTAGGAAGGCAGTTGGGAAGGCAGTTGACAGACCAGTTCCAAACCTTTTTTAACTGCTGGGGTTGTGAACAGTTGTACAACTTTTTCTACCAGATCGGGCAGATTGATTTCGGTGAAACGAAGTCCCAGTTTCCCAGCTTCTATTTTGGAATAGTCTAAGATGTCATTGATGATGTCAAGCAGAACTTTTCCGGAGTTTTTCACGATTTCTGCTTGTTGTCGTTGTTGATCCTTGAGATCGGTTTCTAGCAACAATTCTGCCATGCACAGTATCCCATTCATGGGGGTGCGGATTTCATGGCTGATGGTGGCGAGGAATTGAGATTTGGCTTGACTGGCAATTTCTACCAATTTTTTGGTTTTTTCAAGTTCGAGTTCATAGTCTTGTATGCGGGTTAACAGTTGGTTAATTCCGTCAATTAGAGAATCCAGTTCCAGTTGACCTTGGGGTTGGGCTCGAATATGATAATTTTGTTCTTGGAGAATGTTGTCCAAGGTTTTTGCGAGGGAATTGATAGGATGAGTGAGAGTGGGTTGGAGTGAGTGGGTTATCAGGAAAATGAGGATAATTAGGAGTGTCAGGAGGGTTAAAAGTAACCATTTATAGTCAGCTAGAGAGAGGTAGGGAGATTCTACTTTATAGCGTAGATACAGTTGGCCCAAGAGAGAATTATCAACGCTGATTGGAGAGCTGATTTCCAAGTAACCTTTCTTAAATTGCAGAGAATTTTCTTGATTCCTGGGCAGTTGAAGTGGATGATTGTCGGGAAATTTAGAGTATTCCGCCAACGGTTTTCCGATTTTGCTATCTATACGGGCATAAATTATTGAGGGGTGGTCTTGTAAAATACTGAAGATTGTCTTAACATCGGCCAGGTTGTGGCTGAGCAAACTCGGTTTTAGCCGCTGGGAGATATTTTTGGTCAATGAGGTCAGATCCTGAATCGCAGATTGACGTTGTGAAGTGACTTCATGGTATATAAAAAAGCCACTGACCATTGACAGGGAAACCAGATTGGTCAATAGGACAATCAATAATAATTTATGTTGGATAGAATTTTTTCTGAAAGGTGATAACATGGGGCTATTTTTCGATCGGGAGTAAACCAGATGAGTCGAACTGTTTTTTTACAATAGACCTCTTGTAAAAGTAAATGATGCGATAAAGATGAGATACAAAAAAATAAAAGAGAAACCCCCTGTTAAAGTGGAGGCTCCAGAAAGTACGTTGGAGTGGAGGCTTTAGCCGGTCAGCCGTAAGCATCTTCCCACATACACAAATTGCAAGGACCTACCGCTGACCGGCTAAAGCCTCCACTCCAACGTATCTTAATTGAGGGGCAATTCTCATTTTTTCATGATCGCATACTTTTGCAAGAGGTCTAATGATAACAAATGTACATTCAAATGTATTGATAAAACGGTGAAAAAACCATGTTGCGTAAAAAGTCCACCTATCGCTGTCAACAATGTGGGAGTTATTCTCCAAAATGGTTGGGACAATGTCCAGATTGTGGTGAGTGGAATACCTTTGAAGAAGTAGTTAAAGAGGAAGTGACGGGAGATCCCTCTCTTAAAAAGGGATGGGGAGTCACTGATAATCCGTCAGGTTATGCGGGACTCACTCAGTCAACAGTCTACTCATTAACTTCTGTTCCTGCAACTCCAGAAATTCGTACGCCTACTGGACTGCTTGAACTTGATCGCGTGTTGGGGGGCGGTTTGGTCAAAGGTTCTGTAGTCCTTATCGGAGGTGATCCTGGCATCGGCAAATCCACTTTACTTTTGCAAGCGTTGGCTCATTTGAGTCAAGTTCAAAACACGTTGTATGTGACGGGTGAAGAATCCCCTCAACAGGTAAGTATGCGCGCTCAACGCCTCAGTTTGGAAGTCAGTGCCTTGAAATTATTAACTGAAATTCAAATTGAACGTATTTTAGCCAGCGTACAACAACAGCAAACTCAAGTATTGGTGATTGATTCCATTCAAACTGTGTATACGGAGGACTTAAACTCCGCCCCAGGTTCGGTGACCCAAGTTAGAGAATGTGCTGCACTGTTGGTTCGCTACGCCAAACAATACGAAGTCACCATGTTTCTCATCGGACATGTGACCAAGGAGGGCGCTTTAGCTGGACCTAGAGTACTGGAGCACATGGTGGACACAGTATTGTACTTTGAAGGTGACAGCAGCAGTCCCTATCGCATGTTACGTGCCATAAAAAATCGCTTTGGAGCAGTCAATGAGTTAGGTATTTTTGGCATGACCGGGCAAGGTTTAAAAGAAGTGGCTAATCCTTCCGCCATATTTCTATCTCACCATGCCGAAGAAGCTGCTGGCAGCGTGGTTTTGGTCTCTCATGAAGGCAGTCGTCCTTTATTAGTCGAAGTACAAACCTTAGTCAATCGCTCTCACCTTCCTACCCCAAGAAGAGTAACTTTGGGACTGGAATCCAATCGTCTTTCCATGCTATTGGCCGTACTTTATCGTCAAGGAAATATCGTCACCCACGACCAAGATGTCTTTGTCAATGTCGTAGGAGGAGTTCGTATCAGTGAAACTGGCGCCGACTTGGCTGTACTCTTAGCCATCCTATCCAGTCTACGTAATCAACCTTTGCCAAAGGGACTGGTGGTATTTGGAGAAGTGGGCTTGACTGGGGAAATTAGACCAGTTCCCAATGGACTGGTTCGTTTAAAAGAAGCCGCCAAACATGGTTTTGATCGAGCCATTATTCCAAAACTCAACCTGCCCAGAGAAGCGGTGCCTGAACTCAACATATTGGCAGTTTCTCGCCTCACTGAGGCCTTACAATCCCTTTAAATAAAGTTTCATTCTCATTGACTCAAATGATGCCGCTATGTTATCACTGAACCTCTTGTTATGGCTGTATTTTACAAGCTCAGCAACAATATTTACAGTAGGAAAATATGCCGATCACACTCAGAGCACTTATGCCAAAAATCTCAACGAAAATCGAGAATTGACCATTCCCGGTGTGGAAGCACTGGAAGTAAGAATAGAAGGCATGACTGAACAAGGCTATGATTTTCTCAGCATTTATGATGCCCAAAAAATCTTAATTCATAAATTGAGCGGTCCCATAAACACAGCTTTCACCATCAAAGGGACAAAGATTTATCTGCACTTCTACTCGGACAATCGCAGTGAGGAAACGGGGGTTAAAGTGGAAGTTCGACCAGCCAGCCTCTTTGGAGAATTCAAAAGTCGTTTATTGCGCATAGCGGACAAAATTTTAAAACAAGGCACTGCCCAAATTCATCAAAAAGTAACTGCCCATTTAACTGAATTTAAAAATATTTCCAAAAATATTCCTGCTCAGGAACAACCGTTGCGAGAAATGGTCATTGCCCAACTGTCCATGCTGACCAAAATCTATCAGGACACTGCTAACTTACGTTCCAAAATCATGGATCTTCATCAAACTCAATTCGCCCTGATCACCAGTTTAAAAGATGAAACGGTTGGTTATCAACAGGAGTTACAAAAAAATTTGCTGAGTTATCAAAATGCACTCCATGAAGCACAGGCAGCAGAGCAAGATTCAACATTGTCCCCCTTTGAACAAAATCGGCTCACAGTTTCTATTCAAGCCTATCAACGTATTATAGAGCAAATAACCCAGCAACAATTGGATTGGCAACAATTCACGGAAAAACAAGAGTTGTTAGAACACAGCCTCAAAGGGTATTCCAAAAAAGTGGAGTTACTTTTTCATTTTTTGGCAGTCAACGCCACAGTTTATGAACAAGCCACGCGCTTAGCCCTGATGCACACGTTGACTTCTTCAGATCTACATAACCTGATTGAACTCAATGAGTTGGAAAAAATGGTCAACGCTCTTGCCCAAGATGAGCAAGCCATTCACAATTTGTTAAAAACCATTCACCCAGATTATACAAAATGAAAACTGAACATGCCAATTTTATATCGACTGACGATAAAGAAGAATCGATCTCCATTGTAAATAAAATGCGTAGCCGCCTGTTTCAAACCCCAAATTCACCCAACTCGAGAACTGGGAAAAAAAGAACTTTTGCTATCTTGCTATTGATTATCCTCCTCTTAATTGGCTTTATCGCATGGCAAGTGGCCTCAATTTCCCCCATCATTCCCCCTTTGGAATCAGCGACTTCTGCTTCCCTAGAAGCATCGTCTCAATCAACTGAGTCCGGCGCGATTTCCCAATCAAAACCAGAAATCATTGTTCCCAAACCTCCACCTTCCCCACAACCAGTTTATTGGTCTCAATTCAGTTCAGAATTGCTACATTTGGAACGGGAACAAACGGAACTAATTACTGCATTGTCTGACTTACTGCCAGCCAAGATCCCTGATCAACAGTCTCCAGTGTCCTTGGTCAATACTAACTTTTCTTCCACGGAGAATAATTCAAACACCAGTCCAACAGAAAAACCAGCGGCAATTTCCAGTTTTATCACTCAAGTTGAGGAAGTCCCAAATTCTTGGTCTGCTTTTGGCAACCAATTGATACAATTTGAACAACAGCGACAACAATTTTTGCAAGATTCTAAAAATTAACCTAGTCTTTAGGAAATAGCATGATAAGCAGAAGTATTACCCAATTACTGGGCGGCACCTTACTGATCCATTGTCTGGTAGCCTGCACGGGGTCTCCAGAAATTGATGGAGAAGAAGTGATATCAGACAAATCTACCCAAACAACAGAAGTTGTTGCAGATTCTCCAGTTAAGCCTGAAAAAAAACCAGTTGAAGTCAAACCTGCCTTTGATGAACAAAGTCAACCACCTACTTTGGAAAAATTGCGGGAATCTATGACTCATCGTAAAACTCCCCAAGGCTGGTCTTTGATATTTGACAATGATTTTTATGGTCGCAATTCAGCCGATTTGTCGAATTCTTCCCACATTCAAAGATTGGCCGCTTTTTTGAAACATCATCCTCAACAATTGGTCAGGATAGAAGGGTACAGTGAAGGCAAGGGCGATTATGATTTTAATCTGGGATTGTCACAACGGGTAGCAGAAGAAATCCGATTTGCCTTAGTTCGCCAAGGAGTGCCTTCAAATCGAATAATTGCCAAAGGACTGGGGAAAGGAGGAATTGGGAATCTTGCTCAAGGTACTAAGCAAAGTCGTCGAGTGGAAGTGATTATCTTAGATCAGGGGCAAATTCCCTAGCCATTTACAGAAGTTAGAAGGTACAGTCCCCTTTTTTTACCATTTTAAGGAGTTTCAAATATGCCTAAGAAAACAATTAACATTCCCAATTTAAATTGTGGTCATTGTGTTCACACCGTGGAAGGAGAATTGAAGGAACTGAAGGGAATGATTGCTGCCAAAGCCGATCATACTCAAAAGACCGCGATCATCGAGTGGGAAGAGCCCCCGTTAAATTGGGAGGATATCGCAACCTTGTTAAAGGAAATCGGTTATCCTGCCCAAATTTGAGAACAGTTACTGATTGAATAAATTCAAATTCTGCTTAAGTTTTTTGATCGCAGTGTTCTCGATTTGTCGAATGCGCTCTGCGGAAACTTGGTAATACTCGGCCAAAACCTGTAAAGTCACTTTTTCCGGGTTAAGCCACCGTTTTTGTAGAATATCTTGGCTACGAAGATCTAACTGTTTTAAAGCCTGATGCAATTGAGTTTGACTGTGGGTTTCCCACTCATGTTGTTCAATAAGCAGGGAAGGATCATACCGGTGATCTTCTAAATAAACGGAAGGGGAAATGCTGTCAGTCTCATCTTCTTCCCCATCCATCGGGGATTCAAAAGACAGGTCATGAGTACTTAGGCGCATTTCCATTTCCAAAACATCTTTGGTACTGACACCCAAATCCCGAGCCACTTTTTCTACCTCCAAAGAGGTCAGCCAACCCCAACGCTTTTTGGAACTGCGTAAATTGAAAAATAATTTGCGTTGGGACTTGGTAGTTGCCACTTTAACTATGCGCCAATTACGCAAAATATATTCATGAATCTCTGCGCGAATCCAATGCACTGCAAATGAAACTAAACGGACTCCCAAGCTGGGATTGAAACGTTTGACCGCTTTCATCAAACCAATGTTCCCTTCTTGAATCAAATCGGCTTGGGACAATCCATAGCCCTTGTAGGTATTTGCAATATGCATGACAAACCGTAAGTGAGACATCACTAATAAGCGGGCAGCTTCTAAATCCTGTTCCCCCTGATAGCGGATTGCTAAAGCTTGCTCGTCTTCAACGGATAACAAGGGAATGCCCTTGATTGCCTTAGCATAGCCTTCGATGCTTGATTTGGGAGTCGTGGGTAAGGCTAACGTGAGGGAAGTCATTGCTATCTCCAATTCAGTAGTAAAAGGAAGCTAAGGGGAGGGGTGAAGCTATATTCTGAGTTTAATAGTCAACTATTAAACTGTCAAGTCTATTTTTTTACGAAACACTTCAATTTTTAAGGTGTTAAGGATGTCTGAACGTATTTTTCAGTTAAAAAATTGGTTAATTACTCAATTGAATACAGAGGAATTCAGCTTGCTGCCCGTCACCAATGATGCCAGTTTCCGGCGTTATTACCGGGTGACTTTGGCTGGCGCTATTCTTATTGCCATGGATGCTCCTCCTGATAAAGAGGATTGCCATCCCTTTGTTAACCTCAGTCAGCGTTTGATTGACAGTGGATTAAATGCGCCTGAGGTGATTGCCAAACAATTTGAGCAGGGATTCTTACTGTTGACTGATTTGGGAAGTCAATTGTACCTGGATCAATTGTCCATGGCTTCAACTCAACAAGTGGAGAATTTATATGCTGCAGCTATCAATGCCTTGATTGTAATGCAAGTTCATACTTCTTCCAAAGATATTTCCAATTATGATCACCGATTATTACATGCGGAAATGAATTTGTTTAGGGACTGGTTGGTGAGTCAACACTTGCATTATCAATTGTCTTCCCAACAGACAATTGAACTGGCTGATTGCTTTGAAAAATTGAGCCAAAGTGCACTGTCTCAACCTTGTGTTTTTGTACACAGGGACTATCATTCTCGAAATTTGATGGTAGTTCCCAAACACAATCCTGGAATTTTGGATTTTCAAGATGCAGTTAAGGGACCTATCACGTATGATTTGGTTTCCTTGTTGAGAGACTGTTACATTGCCTGGCCCTTGGATCAAGTGAATCGTTGGGCTTTAAGTTATTATCAACTGGCTCAATCAGCAGATTTGATGAAGGGAATTGATGAAAATGAGTTTTTGCGATGGTTTGATTGGATGGGAATTCAACGCCATTTAAAAGCCAGTGGCATTTTTGCGCGTCTATATCATAGGGATGGGAAATCCGGATATCTTAAGGATATTCCCCGTACGTTGAACTATATAGTTGAAGTTGCGGGCAATTATCCAGAATTACTCAGTTTGTCGGAATTGGTTAGAGACCTCATATTGCCCGCCTGTCAAAAGGATTGATCTTGCTTGACTGTTTCTTACATTCTCTAATTACCAATAAATGGTCTGAATCAGACTTTACAAATTATCCCTTGTCCAATTATAACAGAGAACGTAAGGTGCGTCATACTTGCCATTCTTTAATTTTTTGAAAGGGCAATTGGGGGAGAATTATCGGGAGGAAAAGACAGGGGGATTATGGTGAGGAGAATGCAATTTCGGTAAGAGGGAATAGGGGGAAGGTGACAAACCTTCCCCTGAGTTTTTTTAGGCGCCCTCCTGCCAAATGGTTAATTTTTGACCCAGTTGTAATGAACCGGTAGTCAATTGATTCCATTCATTAAGTTTCTCCACACTGACTTGATAATCTCGGGCAATTTCCCATAAACTGTCTCCCGATTTAACGGTGTGAATCACTTTCTTTTTATCTTCCGCAAGTTCTTCGGTAGTGTCCGGAGTTGGTGAAGCGGGGGAAGACTCTGAACCTGAACTGCCTGCCTGAGCCACTGTGGGAACAGCGGTGGGAACGGGAGTTGGATTCTGGGGTTGAGGGTCTGGGATCAATAGGATTTGACCCACCTTGATGGTATTCCCAGACAGTTGATTTAAGGAACGAAGCGTACTCACATTCGTAGCGTGTTGTCGCGCGATCTCACTCAAAACTTCTCCTTTCCTAACCCGATGTCCCAAAGGTTTAATTGCCACCGCTTGTTCCTGAACTGCTTGTTTTGCCACTGGATCTTCGATCCTTTGAGGATCTACGATTGCCAGTGTTGTTTCTTGGGCAGTTGGGGTTGGTAACTCAGGCACTTTTAGAGTTTGCCCTGCAATTAAGTAACGTCTCTGTAACCGATTGAGTTGGCGAAGTTGAGCCACTGTGGTTTGATAATGTTGAGCAATGCTGTCTAAAGTGTCTCCTCTCCGGACGCGATGCTTCGCAGTTTTGGGAATGTCTTTTTTAGGTTCATTAGGCACTGATAAGGCAGTCACCGTAACGGCTGTAGCCTCTTTTGAATCTGGAGTAGATTCCTCTGTTGAAACTGTAGATTGCATGGGCACGGTCAGAAATTGTCCCACCTTTAGAATGTGACCAGATAGGTTATTGAGTTGTTGTAATTCCCTTTTAGAAATTTGGTAACGCTGGGCCAGCAAACCCAAAGTATCTCCTTTCCTTACCTGATAACGAGTAGTTTCTAAAAGTCCCAAGGGAGTTTCCTCTTTTACCAAAACTCCAGGAGTTGTGGGAGGTTGGTCATACAAGGCTACCGTTTGTTCCTCCAACAATTGTGGATTGTTCAATAAACTGTTGAGTGGTATGGGAGGCGGCAAATTGGCTTTGGCCAATTGTTGCTTGAACAGGTTGAGTTTATGAATGGGTATCGTTAACTTGTGAGGAGGAGTGGTAATTCCCAAACGATAACCTGCGTTGAGATTTCTAAAGTCATTAGGCGTCAAGTCAGCCAATTTGGCAGCAATGGCTAAACTCATTTGCCGATTCACTTCTATCTGGGTCAGGTAGGGACGATTGGGAATTGAACGCAACTGAATACGGTATTGTTCAGGATTGGCAATTACTTTGGTCACTGCCAACAGTTTGGGAACATACCATCGAGTCTCACCGGGTAAGGAAAGGGACCAGTAATCAGTTGGCTTACCTTCGGCCTCATTTTTCCGAATGGCTTTTCTAACATTACCTTCCCCATAGTTGTAGGCAGCCAAGGCTAGAAACCAGTCGTTATTAAATAGATCGTGTAAGCGTTCCAAATAATTAAGAGCCGCTTGGGTGGATGCCATGAGGTCCCTTCTGGCATCATATTCTTCCGTCTGAGTTAAACCATAGTCACGGCCAGTGGAGGGAATGAATTGCCAAATTCCTGCAGCACTTTTTGGGGAAAGTGCAAGGGGCTCAAAGCCACTTTCAATGGCTGGTAGGAGGGCGATTTCAAGGGGTAATTTGCGCTTTTCGACCTGCTCCACAATGTAGTGTAGATAAGGGGCAGCTTTGATCGCCAAATTGTCAAAATAACGGGTATGTTGTAGGTATTTTTCCAAGGCTCGTTGCGTATAAGCATTGTCAACGACGGCAAAATTATACCCTTTGCGGATTCTATCCCAAAGATTTTGGGAAGTATTGGTAGATTGGTAACGCTTAAATTTTTCAGAGGTGTCCAAAACTTTGGGAATAATCGGCGGATTAACCTGAGGATTATTCTGGGTTGTCAAATGTCTTTGGACGGGTTGAGGGGGAGGGTTGTTAAGTTGAGGGGGAGGGTTAATGCGGATCTGCTCTGTTGAGGCAGATGAAAACACAGCTTGGGCTGCTTCATCTGGAGCAGCGTGGAGGAAGTGAGTTTCAGTTGGATCGTCGTAAAATCCATGATTTAAGTAAGCATAAGTGGCATAGTTGTCCGCCAATGATTGCTCTTTCAGAGTATTATCAAAGACGGGATCACGGTTGAGTGCTTCTACAATTTCTGGCAGATCACTCTGAACGGTTGGACTTTGTGACTGGGCAGCCGATACGGCCGATTCAGTCAGCACTTCAGGGTTGACAGTTAACGTATTACAGCCATAAAGACTGATTATAATGAGCGGTAGTATAGTTGTATTTTTCATAGCCAAGCAATGGTAGGAAAATAAACTATGAAAATCAAGTGGTCAGAGGAATAAAAGAGGCTTTTTTTATCAATTTACACTTAATAGAAGTAAATATAATATTGAAAAGAAGGTTTTTATGTGCTCTTTTATCCCAATAAAAGGGATACCCCCTGTCCTCTCGATCTTCAAAATGAGGTAGATATCATTAAACTCCTACTTATTTACTGAGTAATTCCTTTAATCCAGGTCTTATTTAATGATTTTTAAATAATCGTTCCTTTTCTCGCTGCCAATCCCGATCCTTTTCTGTGGACCGTTTGTCAAAGTCTTTTTTACCCTTTGCCAAGGCGATTTCAACTTTCACTCGATTCTTTTTCCAATAAAAGGCAGTCGCAATCAGAGCTTGGCCCTTTCGTTCCACTGCTCCTATCAACTTATTTAATTCTGCTTTATGTAACAACAGCTTACGTGTACGTTGTGGATCTGGATCGATATGGGTGGAAGCAGTGGCCAAGGGAGTGATGACTGCGCCCAGCAACCAGGCTTCTCCCTCCTTCAAGAGCACATAAGTGTCCCGCAATTGTAAACGACCGGACCGTAGACTTTTGACTTCCCAGCCTTGTAGAGCAATACCGGTCTCAAAACGATCCTCCAAAAAGAAATCAAATTTTGCCTTCTTATTCAAAGCAATAGTGCTGTTACCGGGGGTGGTTTTTTTATTCATATCCTTCTATATAACCTATGTTCACTGATTGGGAACAATTGAATTTATTCCTAATTTTTCCAAAAATTACCTGTTCCTACCTTTAACTCAACGAGGAATTAGTGGCTGGACGATCCCATTTTGATTTTGACTTCTTCAGCATAATCGCAGTTTCCAGCCCCATCGTTTACCGTACAAACAATTTCCACTTTCAATCTTTCTGGCACTTGTTGAAATAAGTTTATCACGTCTTGATTATACATTCGAATACATCCATGAGAAGCCGGTTTTCCAATATCCCTTTCAGCTGCAGTCCCATGAATGTAAATAAAACGTTGATAAGAATCAATCCCGGGCCCAGCATTTTTCCCCTTCTCTAAGCCCTTCAACCACAAAATACGAGTTGTAACCACATCGCCCTGTTCCTGATCAATCTCTGCTTGACGGTTAGTACTGACGCGAGCCTTGAAAATCGTATTCAGAGGAGCGCCATCTCCAATCTTTTGCTCAATATGATGTAAACCCAAGGGAGTTTTATTACTCCCAGCCTGACTGCCAATTCCATATTTAGATGTGGAAATATCGTACTCCTTTATAACACTATTCTCTTTTGAATAGAGATACAATTTTTGGGTAGAAATATCCACTACAATTTTACCAGACTGCTGCGAAGCTGTCCCAGGAGTCGCTTCTGAAGTTGGATTTTCATTGGTCCCAATTTCAGAATTTGTATTGGGAGATGAAGGAGTGATCGGTTGTTCAAGTATAGGTACTGGCAAAGGTTGCGAAATTTTGGCAGGGGCCGCCTGAGTAGAAACTGAAGTCGAACTTGGGGGAGTTACAGAAACTTTTTGATAACAATGAGTAAGAGTTATCAACACCAACACTGCAGCCACTCCATATTTGATTCGTGAATGCCAATTTTTTAAAATAAACATAGATACTCCAAATGAAGATTAAAATAATTCGTTCCAAATACACCTGACAAATATAAACTCATTTTCCAAGTAAGGACCGTCTTATCCTCTACATGCTCAATGATTCTTACTGGGGCATGAAATTTTCAAACCAATTTTAACAGAAAAAATCATGATCAACACGCTAAATATCCCCGAATTTACAGTATAATGGCCTACTTTTAACCCTGATCAAGCTGACTCCTATCCCATTTTGCCCCTATGATACGTCCAAACAACTTTTTATTCCTTGGCTGGCTACTCTGGTTAATACTGGCCATAGCCAGTGTATGGCGTCCTCCCATGACCCTATTTTGGGAAATCACCGGCCTCATTCTCCTCCTTCTCAGTTGCATTGAAGCCTGGCAAGTCTATCATCTACCCTCCCCTATTTTCGAACGCCAACTGCTAAAATCCCTACCCCTAGGAGTGTGGACAGAAGTCAATTTAAAATTCCACAATGCCAGTTCCCATTCTTTAACTCTGGATATTTTTGATGATTACCCTATTCACAGCCAACTCCTTGGTTTACCTCAAAAACTCACCTTACCCCCCCACAGCCAACTGACCACTGCCTATAAACTCTGTCCTCAACGACGTGGACTCATGGCATTCAAAGGCATTTACTTACTCATCTATTCCCCTTGGCACTTTTGGAAACAAGCCCGCTACTTACCCCTGGCCGCTCCAGTACGAGTTTACCCCAATTTTGCAGCCACCACCAAATATGCCCTATTGGCCACCGAAAATCGACTGGGACAACTGGGAATTCACAAATTACCTCGCCGTGGAGAAGGACTGGATTTTCACCAATTGCGTGAATATCGATCTGGAGATGCCCTTCGCCAAATCGATTGGAACACCACCTCCAGATACCGAAAACTCATTTCCAAAGAATATCAAGATGAAAGAGACCAAACCTTGATCTTTTTACTCGACTGTGGACGTCGCATGACCGCTCAAGACGGCACCTTTTCCCATTTTGACGACACTCTCAATGCTGTATTACTGTTATCCTATGTGGCCTTGCGCCAAGGTGATGCTTTGGGACTCATGACTCTCAGTGGAGAAACTCGTTGGTTAGCCCCGCGCAAAGGCAAAAATACCCTCAACCTTATTCTCAACACAGTTTATGACCTGCAACCCTCAGCACACACTTCTGACTATTTAGCCGCAGCCCAACAATTGATGGAAAAACATCGCAAACGGGCGCTGGTGGTGCTCATCACCAATCTCCGAGATGAAGACACTGAAGAATTATTACCTGCATTGCAACTATTGCGTCGTAAACACCTGATTTTACTCGCCAGTTTGCAAGAAAAAATCATCACTGAAGTGTTGGAGCATCCGGTGCACAATTTTGAAGAAGCCTTGCGACAAGCAGCCACTTATGAATATCTGCAACATCGTCAACACCTGTATGAAACCTTAACTCACCAAGGCGTGCTCTGCGTAGACACTGAGCCCGAACTGCTGCCCATTAAGATCGTCAATGCCTACCTGGAGATCAAAGCCCGCAATGCCCTATGAGCAAAGAGTTTTACTTTATACACTAACCACTTATTGCCAATCTCCTACCAGGACCATATGTGCCCAATAAAAGGGATGATTGTAGGTCGAATTTATTAACTTCTGCTGAGCACTTTGCAACGCCATTGCTTTCGATTTTCCCGCCTCCAACCAATGCTGATAAAAATCAGTCACCAGGAAATAAGTAGTAACATCATGGGCTTTCCATAAAGTCGCTAAGGAACTTTGCACTCCAGTTTTGATCGCCAGCCCAGACAGTCCCAAACTGGCCCATTGGGCTTCATCCCCTTCAGCTGTGCTGCAGGCACTTAGCAATAACAAATTGATTGGAAACTTCAGTTTTCCAAATAAATCCTTAAATTCTTCAAATGACAACTGTCCATCAAATGTTTTGATAAAATTGTCTTTGTTTTTCATCTCTTTCGCAAAATGAGCATGAGAAATAATGTGCATTACTTCAACTTCTTCAGCAATGAAATCTTTATGCAGACGCTGCCAGTTGGCCGTTGTAAACTCTTGATCCAACAATCTTATCCTTGGTTTATACTCACGCTTAATCACTTCAAACTCCTTTTTACCAAAGTACAACTCTGGATAGTCGTCAACAGGCTTGGTCATGGCCATGAGAATTCTCTCCTTTCTAATGAATTGAGAAGATTGAGCAACATTCAATAAGCTAAGACCAGGAATAATGACCACCGCATATTGTTGCAGCAAAAATCGTTGTCCATCGTGAAAAGCAGATGGATTGACAGTTAACAATTCTCCACTGGATACAAATACCAAGATCTTAACCGATGAAGGCAACACAGTTTTCAAGGGAACAATAAGCCATTGATACAACTGTTGAGCATGTCGTAAATAAGAATGTTGCATTTCTGGGTCCAAATTACTGGGATCAGTTTGCCAGTTTTGGCGTATGGATTCTATCACCGTTTCTATCCGATCGCGAGGTAAAAACTGGGCGGGCAATAGAAACAATTTTTCGCCAGGCAACAACACCAATAATTCCAAACGTTCGGGTAATAAGATGGGATAAATAACAGCAGTCTCTGCCCCTAACTCAACGTTAGCGCTGGAATCGTCCCGTTTTTGAATACATTCTCCCTCAAAATAATTTTCCAGATCGGCCCGTTTTAAAACCTCAATCCCCTTCTGTACCTGCAGCAAAGCATCTTCTTTGTGTTGACCGTTGGCAGTGGAGCTGGCTTTTTGCAACAGAAGATCAATATTTTCTTCCAAAAAGCGGTGAATATGCTCATAAGTGTTGGGCCCATTCAGTTTCCAATTGAATCCTTTCACCATTCCTAAGGACTTCAAGTCTCCGGAAGAAGCGCAGGTTGCAGGAAATAAAATGGCCAAGGCACGTTGATAAGCATTAATAGCATCATCCAGTTGATGAAGTTGCTTAAAAATACGCCCCAATTCCCATTCCCAACGGAATAACCAATTTTCTTGTTGATGAGCCTGCGCCTTGAAAATGGCTTCTCGTACCCTTTTCAGAGCTTGGGAATAGCGCTGACTGTGCATATCCTCCTCCACAAATTTTTGGCAACACACTGCAGCTTGGGCAAAGCAGTGGTCCGGTAGCTGCCAGCAGGTTTGAGAAGAATCCTGAGAGGACAAGCAGGTCTTAGGACAAGTTTGATCTGGACTGAGCCTTGAATTTTCTGTGGGTTGGATCGGAGGTGAAATTGTGGAATTTGTGCAACCCAACATCACAATCCCAAACAATAAAAACCATTCCCATTTCATCACTTTTCTCCTTGACAATTATCCAGCAATTTAATCTGCAGGCCTGCCGTTCTCAATCCAGCATACTCTTGAAATTTGTATTTTTCCGGCGTTATTTGATAATTGTACAATAGGTCAACCAAGGTTTTCCACTCCTCTGCGGTAAATGAGTGTTCTGGCCATACCAGTTCCCAAGTACTTGAATTGAAAGTCAATGGCAATCCTTTTTGCAACAATTGCTTCTGTAATTTTTGCCATCGATAACATGTTATTTCAATGACTTTGGATTGAGTGGGAATTGGGTTTGTAACCGTCGATTGCGACTTGGGAATGAACAGTGTGGGGGCAGTCGATTCTTCTGTAGGAATATAGCGCAGGGTAATCACGGCTACCAAACTGGTATATACAGTCACCAAAGTCAATTTTTTCCAACTCAACCATTCTTCCCAGTCATCATAAAATCGGGAACGCGGTGGTTTAGAAGGCAATTTTGGCAAGTGCCCATTTGCTCGCAAACGCTCCTTGATCTTTTCCAAATTGGCTAAAGAAACGGTCTCTTGAGCCTGGGCTTGTTTCAATAAAGCATGGCGCAATGCCAAAGCTTCTTGCACTGTTTTGGGATCAGCAGATTCGGGGGAAGTTTTGCCCGCCATGATAGCTAACCAATTTTGATCATCTTGTTGCACTTGTTCATTAATCTCGGCAACGGGTGTTTTTGGGGGAGTAGACTTTTTCATGTTATAAATCCTCACAATCATGTTGGCAATTTTGAATCTGATCGTAAATCCGCAAACGACTTCGACAGTCTATCAATTGTCGCTCGACCTCTTCAGACGTTTTTTGCTGGTCAGCAGCGATTTCCACTATAGGAACGCCTTGCGCTAATTTTGTTAAAATTTGCCAACATTGAGTATGTTGACTCATGAATGCCCGTACACTTCCAGGAGTCTTTCCCAAGTCATTGCTGATTTCTGCCGTACTTTTGCCCAAGGCAGCCAGTACTTTCATCCTCCAAAAATTAGCCGTCAAACGAGGTAAACTTTGTATACGTTTCAACAACAATTGATAGCAACGTTCATAACATACTTCTCTTTCAATACGGGAAATAGCTTGTAACTCCTCAAACTCTTCCTCCAATGCATAAGGATCAAATCGACAAGTGACAGTTGGAGTTTTGGCAAAATATTGTTTGGTCCTATAATCCAATAAGTGACAAAGCCAGGTGTATACACTGCATTCTTCCCGAAAATTATGAATGCTGCTGTAAAAGGCATAAAAAGTGTCATCACACAACTCTTGTATCTCTTGCGGTTCCAAGATTCCATAACGACTCCTAATCCGACATTGCAAATCCGGAGAATAACGTTTATACAATGCCGCCATTCCCCGCTCACCACCAGCCCTGATATCCTCTAATGCCGACTTATCAGCACCCTCAATCATTCGTTTCATAATTGATCTCGTCTTAGTATACTGGCAAATGTTAACCCATTTTCTTGTATTATCTGGTCAATTTCTTTATGATAAACAGTGCAGTTGTTGTATAACTCCACCTTTTAAAACTCAACCCATTATATTGTAACAATTAAAATATGGCAAATTATCTCGATCAAATTACTTGGAATGACCAAGGCTTGGTCCCGGTCATCACCCAAGATGTAAACACCAACAAGGTCCTCATGTTTGCTTGGATGAATCGCCAAGCCCTCACCCTTACTTTAGAAGAAAAACGTGCAATTTACTGGTCCCGTTCTCGCAATCGACTCTGGTACAAAGGAGAAGAATCAGGTAACATTCAATATGTTAAAGAACTACGGATCGATTGTGATCACGATGTACTGCTGCTTAAAGTAGAACAAATCGGGGCGGGCGCCTGTCATACCGGTCGCGAGACCTGTTTTTATCAACAATGGCAAACTGGAGAATGGATAATTGTAGAGGAAAGATCTGTAAAACCGTGATCTAACGGTTTGGGCAGTTACTTCTCAACTTTGTTGCCTCGATTTGCCAACATGTTGGAACAAATTTGTTTGGATTTGGAAGTGCCCTTTCTTGACCTCAACAGTTATCATTATGAGGGGGGAGTTTCATCGATGAGGGGCATATGACTGATCATAGTTATCAACAGGCCGCCCATCATCTGGCTCATTGGATAATGCAACTTCGTTGATCAGTTCATGGCAATGTGTCTCTTGTTGCCAGCATGTTTAGCAAAGCATTATCCATCTTTTGAAGTTCAGTGGATGATAACGCGAAAAGAGGCATATTATCCACTCTAGGTGGGCTGTTTCCAAGCAATCAAGGTAAAATAGGCAATTTTTGTTCGTTGCCCACTATTTTAGCCTTGCATTGTCGAAAGGAATGGGTTAGTATTACGATTGTAATAAAAATATTACGATGTTTCTAACTGACCAATTTCAGGATTTGACTATGCCTCCGTTTATTCTACTTCTTATGTTATTTCCTTCCTTGACTCTGGCTCATTTTCAGACGCTCTTACCCACTACCGATACAGTTATTGAGACTCAACAATCGGTGATACAATTGGAAATGCAGTGGACGCATCCTATGGAACAAGGGCCTTTGATGAACATGGGTAAACCTCAGCAATTTGGGGTGTTATTGGGTGAGCAACAGATTGATTTATCAAAGAATTTAGTGCCAAAACAACAGTCTGGCGTGACTTTTTATCAGGCCAGTTATACTTTCAAACAACCTGGTAATTATATTTTTTTCCTAGAGCCCGCTCCTTATTGGGAGGAAACTGAAGGTAAAATGATTGTGCATTATACCAAGGTCATTGTGGATGCCTTTGAAGCGGGCACCGGTTGGGAAACTTTAGTGGGATTGCCCGTGGAAATTGAACCTCTGGTGAGACCGTTTGGGATTTGGGTGGGGAATTTGTTTCAAGGCTTGGTCAGAAGAAATGGGAAGGTGGTGCCCTTTGCCAAGATTGAAGTGGAATATTTCAATCAGTCTCGATCGATTATTCCTGCTTCAGCCGCCTTAATCACCCAAGTTATCAAAGCCGATAGCCAAGGTCTCTTCAGTTATGCTATTCCCAAAACTGGATGGTGGGGATTTGCCGCGTTATTGGAAAGTGAGCAGCCCATGCGCAATCCACAAGGGCAAATGGTGGAAGGAGAATTGGGAGGAGTTTTGTGGGTACAGGCTAAGGAGTTGCCATAATGCACATTGCCGAGGGCATTTTAACAATTCCTGTATTGGCCAGTGGTTACGTTGTGGCTATAGCTGGCTTAACTTTCAGTCTCAAAAAATTGCCAGAAGAACAAATTCCCCAGGTGGCTCTGTTGAGCGCGGTGTTTTTTATCGCCTCCTTAATTCACATTCCCTTGGGTGCCACTCAGATCCATCTGGTATTGCATGGCCTGATCGGCTTATTATTGGGATGGGCAGCCTTTCCAGCCCTGTTTATCGCCCTGCTCTTGCAAGCAGTACTGTTTGGGTTCGGTGGAATCAGCACTTTGGGCATCAATACCGTTAATTTAGCCCTGCCTGCCCTATTGGCTTTCTATGCAGGACGCGGGTTGATGACTGTCACTCAACGAGGATTTTTGATTGGATTGGGGAGCGCCACATTGGCTATGTTGGGAAGTTTACTTCTAATCGGAGGATCTTTAAGAATGGGGGGACAAGAATTTTGGCCCCTGATTCAATTGATGATGGTAATTCATGTACCACTTTTAGTGATTGAGGGACTGATCACGGGACTGATTGTGGCCTTTTTGCAAAAGGTAGCGCCTGAAATATTACAACCCATCACACAAATTCCAGTATCAACTCAGACCACCCTCAATTCTGTAAAAAGCTCAACCTGCAGTTAGCCAAATCTTGATAACTCTTTCTCCGTTATTAACAACAGGAGTGCTTCCATAAAAAGAGTAATTAAGTATACTTACTCACCCCAAAATAGAACCCGATAAAAAAACTTGCTACTCTCGACAAAATAGATTATAATAATTGCCAATTAAGTAGCAGTTTCCCCTTTCCTAAAGCAGGCGCGTAGCTCAGTGGTAGAGTATTACCTTGACATGGTAGTGGTCGGTGGTTCGATCCCACTCGCGCCTACCACCCTCCTTCGCTTATTCCTTTAATAACGGATACTTATCCTATCCCCCTCAACTCATGCCTAATATTACCCTACCGGATGGTAAAACCCGCCAATTTCCTCATCCTATGACGGTGGCTGATGTTGCCGCCAGTATTGGACCTGGTTTAGCTAAAGCTGCATTGGCGGCTAAAGTCAATGGGCATCTCGTTGATTTGTCAACTCTGATCACTGAAGATGGACAAATCACCCTGATCACGGATCGAGACCCGGAAGGTGTAGAAATTATTCGTCATTCCACTGCCCACCTGCTGGCTCAAGCCGTCAAGTCTCTATTTCCTGAAGTTCAAGTGACCATTGGTCCTGTGATTGAGAATGGTTTCTACTACGACTTTGCCTATCCGAAAGGTTTCACTCCAGAAGATTTAGAACGTATTCAGGCTAAGATGGAGGAGTTGGCCAAACAAGCCCTGCCCCTACAACGTTCGGTATTGTCCCGCGATCAGGCGATCACTTTTTTCCGTCAACAAGGTGAAAATTACAAAGCGGAAATCATTGAATCGATTCCCTCCAATGAGCCTTTGTCCCTCTATCAACAAGGAGAATTCACTGACCTGTGTCGGGGTCCACACGTTCCCAATACCCAATGCCTTAAAGCCTTTAAACTCATGAAAGTGGCGGGTGCCTATTGGCGAGGTGACCCCAACAATCAAATGTTGCAACGCATTTATGGTACAGCTTGGGCATCTAAAGCGGATTTGGAAACCTATCTGCACCGTCTGGCAGAAGCAGAAAAACGAGACCATCGGAAAATTGGCAAACAACTGTCTCTATTTCATGTGCAAGAAGAAGCACCGGGCATGATTTTTTGGCATGAAAAAGGCTGGCGTCTCTATCTACAAGTACAAGATTATATTCGTAATTTGCTGCGAGAACATGGCTATCAAGAAGTGCACACTCCTCAAGTAGTAGATCGTTCCCTGTGGGAAAGATCGGGACACTGGGAAAAATTCAGCAAAGACATGTTCACCACCCATTCTGAAAATCGGGATTACGCTATAAAACCAATGAACTGTCCCTGTCACATTCAAATTTACAATCAGGGACTGAAAAGTTATCGGGAATTGCCTTTGCGTTTGGCGGAATTTGGATCCTGTCACCGCAATGAACCCTCAGGCACACTGCATGGATTGATGCGTATCCGTAATTTTGTACAGGACGACGCTCACATCTTTTGTACAGAACAACAAATTCAAGAAGAAGTATCTGGCTTCATCGACCTCTTGTTTAAAGTATACACAGACTTTGGATTTAAAGACATCCTGATCAAACTCTCCACTCGTCCTGCCCAACGCATTGGCAGCGATGAAATTTGGGACAAAGCCGAACAAGCCTTGGAATTGGCCTTAAATCACAAACAATTAACCTGGCAATTGCAACCGGGAGAAGGGGCTTTCTACGGACCTAAGATAGAATTTTCCTTGAAGGATTGCTTGGGCAGAATCTGGCAATGTGGCACCATCCAAGTGGACTTCTCCATGCCCGCTCGACTGGGGGCTGAATATGTATCCGCTGATGGCACCAAACAAGTGCCGGTTATGCTGCATCGAGCCATTCTAGGATCACTGGAACGCTTCATTGGCATCCTGATTGAAGAACATGCAGGTGCTTTTCCGGCGTGGCTGGCCCCTGTGCAAGTGGCAGTATTAACCATCACCGATCACCAACACGACTATGCGCACCAAGTGGATCGGCAACTACGCGATGTCGGAATTCGGGCAATTAAGGACTTGAGAAATGAAAAAATTGGCCTTAAAATCCGTGAACACACATTACAACGCATACCCTATCTACTTGTCTTAGGGGGACGGGAAGTTGACAAGCAACAAGTAGCCGTACGAACTCGACGTGGAGAAGACCTGGGTGCTATGACAATAGCGGATTTCATTACCCAACTTCAAACCGAAATCGATCATCGTCAGTAGGATACGGTTACCTTACCCATTCATCATCAGAGGAGGAAAACTACATCACAGCGGAGAAGCGTACAACTCGCCTAAATGAGGAAATTGCCGTCCCTAAGGTTCGTTTAATCGATGCCGAGGGCGAGCAGGTCGGCATTGTTCCAATACGGGAAGCACTGCAAAAAGCCGTAGAATCGGAACTGGACCTGGTCGAAATTGCACCTCAAAGTAAGCCACCGGTATGCCGGATCATGGATTACGGCAAATTCCAATTTGAACAAAGTAAGAAGCGCCATGCGGCCAAAAAGAAACAGAAGCAAGTACAAATCAAAGAAATTAAGTTTCGGCCAGGCACTGAAGAAGGGGATTATCAGGTCAAACTGCGCAACCTGATACGTTTCCTAGAAGAAGGGGATAAAACTAAGATCACCCTGCGTTTTAGAGGACGAGAAATGGCTCACCAAGAACTGGGACAAGAACTTTTGAAGCGCCTCGAGACGGACTTAGCTGACCATGGAATTGTGGAACAACATCCCAAGGTGGAAGGTCGACAAATGGTGATGGTGATTGCACCCAAAAAAATTTAATTCATTGACCAATGCGAGTACTGAACAATGCCTAAATTGAAGACAAATCGGGCGGCGGCTAAGCGGTTTAAAGCCACAGCCAGCGGCAGTTTTAAACGCAATCAAAGCTGTCGGCGCCATATCCTCACAAAGAAAAGTAATAAGCGTAAACGCCAATTACGTTCACCTATCCTAGTAGATGCCGTAGATGTCCCTATGATAAAACGCCTATTACCTTACGCCTGAGGAACAATAAATGCCTAGAGTCAAACGTGGTGTGACTGCTCACGCCCGACACAAGAAAATTTTGGACGCTTCGAAAGGATATCGTGGTTTTCGCCGCAATGTCATTCGAATGGCCAAACAAGCAGTAACCAAGGCCGGACAGTATGCCTATCGTGACCGTAGACAGCGTAAACGACAATTCAGAGCCCTGTGGATCACCCGGATCAACGCAGCTGCTCGGCAATGTGGTTTATCTTACAGTTGTTTGATCAACGGTCTGCACAAAGCAGGCATCGAAATTGACCGAAAACTGCTGGCAGAATTGGCAGTTTACAACCCAGAAGCCTTTGCCACTTTGGCGGAACAAGCCAAAACTGCGTTGGCCTAATCCAAAACAGTTGTTAAATTCCCACTTAACAACATTTTTCTTCATGGGTGGGGTGACCACAAAACCAGGTCCCCCTACCCACAATAACTCCCTCTCTTCCCCCCCTCCATCCATCACAATCCTATTCTCAATTCATCAAACAACCTGCTGTGAATATTCTATTTTTATCCCCATCACAGGAAAATTCACCATGAACCCTTTAAAAGTTGCAATTCTGCTGTTTACCCTCACCCTGACTCCTGCCTTACAAGCTGCACCTCCTTTCATTGATTACCAATGGACTTTCAGCGCCCATTCAGACTGCTTGGACATGGCCAAACCCGCTTTACAGTCCGCAGGTTTCAAAAGCAGTGACAACTCCACGGGCAGCTCAGAAGTGGTGGGTGCTCAAGGAGAATACAAAGGTGTGATTGCCTGCCCCAATGAGACCGAAATTGCACTGTTTATTGTTTCTGGTCCCAATTATCAAAAAGCCAAGGATCTGGCTGTGCAGATGAAACGATATTTTAGCAATTGAAACAATACGTTAGCAATACTTCTTGACACTGACCCTCACCTGAATACTGAACATCATCAGTAATTATTCCCCATGACAAGTGATTTCCCCTGTCTCTATTGGCTTATCAGGGGTGATCCCACTGTTACTTCCCTACCAATTCTCATGAAAATACTTTTTTACCTGCTTAGTCTCATTCTGCTGCTGGCCCTTGCCATTATTCCCTATTGGAGTGGAAAAACTGCCCGACAACAACTCGAACAACTGGAAATTCCATTTGTAAAATTAAGTGATATCCAACATCAATCCCAAACCGGTTGGTTAAATTCTCAAGCCAAAACCTCCTTAATACTCAAGCAGTTACTGCAACAACCGCTGGCCAAAAATTATCAAATCACCCTGCAACATCACATTCGACATGGCCTATTACCTTTAAAACCCTTAGAAATTGACTCCATTCTCACCACCACCCCAGATTTACGACTTCAACTCGAACAATTCCCCAACAACACTGATTTATTGACCATCCACACCATTTTTCCCGCCACCGGTCAACTTATCCATCATTTGACCATTCCTAAATTCACTTATTCCCATGACACTTGGCGTGCCAGTTGGCAAGGTTTACAAGGTCAGGCTAAAGTACCAACTGAGCGAGCATTGACTGGAATTTTTCATATTCCCAATATTAAAATATCTCAAAAATCTCAAGAACTTAATTTGGAACACATTGATTTTACACTGGATTTCCATAATGAACAATTGCAAACAACCCTTAAATTAAATGACTTAAACTGGCAGCATTCCCCTCAAAATATTTGGCAGGCCACTACTGTGCAAATTGCAGGAAAAGGGGAATTACAAGAAGAAATGCTGTTTCTGCACATACAACCGAATTTAGCCCATTTAACAATGGGAACAGAAACCTATCAAAATCTCTCTGCACAACTGATATTAGGCCATTTGCATCAAGACAGTGTATTGCAAATCCTCCAATTCCTGTTAAACAACTCTTTTCCATTAAACTGGATGGCGTTGGGGCAATTGATGCAAATAACTTCTCAATTATTCACTCATCATCCTGAATTACAAATTTCCCAATTGGATTTAACAACTTCTGCAGGCAAAATTCAAGGGAATCTGCAAGTTAAGGTGGCAGAATTTGACCCAATTACCTTGTTATTACAACCCCAGTTATTTTGGCAAATTTTATCTGGGAATATGGATTTACAAATGCCACGAGCCATTTTTCAAATGTGGTTATCTCCAGAAACCATTAAATATTGGATTGATCAAGGTATTTTGGAACAACAATCTGAGCAAGTATTTTTGATTACGGGAACGCAATTTCATGGAAAATTGACCCTATTTTGAGTAAAAAAATTCTTGGCAGTAAATTGCCATTTAACCCGATAATTCATGGTATAACAGTTTCTACGGAACATAGGCAAATTCATTGTCAGGACGGTTTATTCTCCCCTAATTTACATTGATCTGCATTGATTAGGGAATTCTATCGGTCAATATAACGGAGTTAAACCAAAATCAACCTGATCGATAGGCAAAAATAATAACAAATGGTTTTCAATCTGATATAATTGGCAAATGGGTTGGAAAAACACTCCTGCAAATGCAAAGATAACGCTTTAAACACAGGGCTAAATACCCAACTTTTGCCGCTGGCCAATCTGGCTTGACCGTCGATTGCTCAAAGGAGTTTAATTTCTAGTTGATATACATAAAAAATTGAGGGCTTTGGATAGATGGAACATAAAAATAAGAATTTCCAAAAAACCTTGTTGTTAATTGATGATATTCCAGACAATTTAACAGTATTACAAGCTTTTTTGAGGAATAGAGAATTTAAAATTTTGGTGGCCACCAATGGCAAACAGGGAATTAAAGTAGCCGAATATGCCTTGCCTGACCTGATCTTGCTGGATGTGATGATGCCGGGCATGAACGGTTTTGAAGTTTGCCAATATTTAAAATCTCAAGAGAAAACTCGAGCCATACCAATTATTTTTATGACTGCGCTGTCAGAGACGATAGATAAAATTCGGGGCTTTGAAGTCGGAGCAGCCGATTACATTACCAAACCATTTCAGCAGGAAGAAGTGTTGGCCAGAGTGAATGCTCACATCATGTTGCAACATCAGCATAAACAATTGCAGAAACAAAATATGGAGTTGGATGCATTTGCTCACACTGTTGCTCATGATTTAAAAAATCCCATCAGTGCCATGATTAATCTGACTGGAATGTTTTTAGAGAATTATTCTCCGGAAAAGCCGTTTGAAGAAAAGTGGAGAAAACGTCTGGAGTTTGTGGAACAGGCCGGACAGAGAACGATTAACACCATCAATGCTTTATTAAAATTGGCTGGAGTCTCCCGACAAACCGATTGGGAAGTAACTCCCTTGAATATGAAAGAAATCACGCAAAGAGTACTTGATCAACTGTTACCAACTTTAAAAACAACCGATCTTAACATTCAACAACCGGACCATTGGCCTGTTGCTTTGGGTTATGCCCCTTGGATAGAAGAAGTTTGGATGAATTATTTAAGCAATGCATTTAAATATGGAGGGCAACCTCTGCATTTGATATTGGGATCAGATGTGCAGGAAAATGGAAAAATTCGTTTCTGGGTGCAGGACAATGGTCAAGGATTATCTCCCGAGGCTCAAAGCAAATTGTTCACCCCCTTTACCCGTCTGCATCGTGGACGAGTGGATGGTCACGGTTTAGGTCTGTCCATTGTCCAACAAATTATTGAAAAATTAGGGGGTGAAGTTGGGTTAGAAAGTACGCTAGAAAAAGGAAGTTTGTTTTATTTCACATTGCCTGCAGCCAATTAAAATTCAAAATATCTTTCCCTAAAGAAAAGGGGCTGGTGTCGACCAACATTGCCCCTCCACCCATTCTCCATCGACATTTTCCAGAAATTCCCAAATCTGTAATTGTTCTCTCTTTCGTTCCCACATTCCGCGGTCTCTGGTTCCCATCCTCTGTGTGGGAACGAGAAAAGCTCCAAACCGATAGTTGACGTCCAGTTGGTATTTAAGAGTAGACCTCCTGCAAAAGTAAATGATGCGATACGAAAAAATAAAATTGCTAAAAGTCTAATAGTAGGATGGGCAACTGCTTTATTGTTGCCCACCCAATTCCAGCCATGCTATTCAGAGAGAGAAATCCCCTTTGGAGTGGAGGCTTTAGCCAACAATTAAAGCACGTTGGAGTAGAGGCTTTAGCCGGTCAAGTCAGCCGTGGACATTGCCCCCCACACCCAAATTGCCTACGGCTGACCGGCTAAAGCCTCTACTCCAACGTGCTTTAATTGTTGGCTAAAGCCTCCACTCCAACGTACCTTAATTGAATGGCAGATAATGATAGGGTGGCCAACTCTCATCTTTTCATGATCGCATCCTTTTGCGAGAGGTCTAGTAGTTTTTTGTGTGGATAAAATTGCATTAAATTTCCTTAAAAAAACATGGAGTTAAAATTGATAGCGGTTACTCAAACTTACTTTTCAAAATTTCAAACCAAGATAATTCCCACGACAATTGAATTCTTCGTATTGGCTCTTTTAACCCTGTCATTTTTCACCTTTCCCACCCCCAAAGCAATTAATTTAGACACTTCCTGGCAACAAACTTTGGCTGAAGCCTATTTACACAATTGGCAAGCTGGAGTGGATTATGTCTTCACCTATGGTCCCTTAGGATATTTTGGTTTGAAAAATCCTGCTTATTACGGATCCATTTTTCAGTTGGCCATCTGGACTTGGTTAGGCATCAGTCTCATCGCAGCTTGGATATTTTTAATGTGGGCCAAGCAATTACCAACTCGATTAAAACAAATTGCCTTCCTTCTGTTGCTGGGAATTATCGTTTCGGAAGTTTCCCGATTTGCTGACCCTTTTTTCACACTGCTGATAGTTTGTAGCACTTTGCTATTCATTTCCCCCTCCAGTTGCTTCAACTCTCCAATTCGCTACCTTTTGGGACTGCAAGGATTGCTGCTCATTTTTACCTTGCTATCTTTAGTGAAATTCAGCTATTTCCTGCTCATCGTAATTTGTGTGGGAATTTTGACTTTCAACTTTGGATTGCGATGCTCGTTTAAAAAAGCACTGTTATTTCCCATATATTTTATCATACTCTTAATTGTCACTTGGATTATTCTTGGTCAAAATTGGCAAAACTTGCCCATATTCCTCAGTCGATCTTGGGAACTGGCTCATTATTACAGTGAAGCCATGTCGTACCCCATCAATCCAGACCGTTTTATCTTAGGGTTAGCCACACTTTTCTCCTTGGGACTGTTAATGTGGATTGCTTTTCTAGGAACACCGAACCGCATCGCTCAATTTATCAGTAGTTTATTAATTTTAGCAGGACTTTTTATCAGTTGGAAAAGCAGTTTTGTGCGCTATGAAGAATTTATCCACGGAGTTATGTTTTTCTGTTTTGCACTGCTCACCCCTTTCCTCATTCCCTTTTCCAGTCTGCGGATTGTGCGCCCATTTTTGCTGCATTTGATATTTTTGTTACCCATTGGTTTGGCATTGATGGGAATTTTTTCCATCACCTATTCTCATGGCTATCAGCCAACCACATTTTTGAAAATCACCGCAGATAAACTGTTGGACAACATAAAAGTGTTAACTGCTTGGGAAGATTACAAAAATCATTATGAACAAGTGATTGCCATCGAACTGAAAACTCAACATGCCTTGCCCAAAATACAGTCCCATCTTAACCAAGCAACTGTGGATATATTACCTGCTCAACAAGGCGTCCTGTTCCTAAACAACCTTTCCTATCGGCCGCGCCCGTTATTTCAAGATTATCTGGCTTATAGCTCTACACTGGCTAGATTGAACGAAACTTTTTATACCAATCCTGCCACCGCCCCAGACTACGTGTTGTTTGATTTGGAGCCTCTGGACACTCGATTCCCAATGTCACAAGATGCTGGAATTATCAATCGATTATTATGGGACTATCGTCCGCTATTCATAGAAAAAACATGGTTGTTGTTGCAGCATCAACCTCGACAGTCCAGTGATGCGGAAACTAATTTGGTTAATTTATTTGCAAAAGAAATCAAGTTTGGAGAATCAGTTGATTTACGAGATTTTAATTCGATGTCGCTGTGGGCAACCCCTGATTTTAAACCATCTTGGTTGGGACGGTTGGCCAGTTTATTGGTGCAATTACCCCCCACTTTTTTGGAAATTGTGACCACCAATGGGCAACATTTACGTTATCGTATCTTATCCAGTTTGAGTGACACTGTTTTTTTACTAAATCCTTTGTTAAAGGATCAAGGGACTTGGATAAACTGGTATTTGGGAAAAACACCCTTGCAAGTTGCTCAGTTGAAAATCGTGACCCAATCCGCTTGGATGTCCAGTTTATTTGATCCCAAAATAGTATTAACAATTAAGGAAAATTCATTAACCCCTTATCCGATTGAAGAAGGGCATAAGCGCCAATTACTGGCTGATTTGCTTCGGCAGGCATTGGACAGCGTGCCCGATTACCTAACTGCCTTCCAATTGTTCCCAGAAAACAAAATTCCAGGACAAAAGGCTAAAAGGGCATTGCTGGTTATGGAATCGCCGGGGGAACTTCGATTTAAAATAGGCACGGGCAGTTATTCCCTAAAGGGTGATCTGGGAATTTTGAGGACCATGGGGACGAATTCGACCTTAAATTATACTGCTATTGGTCAATTTAAGGCAACCTTTGTGAATCAACAGGGACAAGAGTTTTTGATCTTTGATCGGATCTTAACTCTATCTAAATCAAGAGAATCTTTTGAATTCAAGTTTAACGTGGGAGAAGTTGGAGAAATTGTATTGCGCAGTTTTTCCAGTGAAAATTCAGTGCGCCCATTTTGGCAAGGAATAGCGGTACAACTTGAATCAGGATTGGGCTCAGAATGATCCCAATCCCGTCCCAGTTTGGAGGAAAATGAAGGTTGGTGAGTTATTCTTCGTCTGAAAAGTCAAAATCAGGGCTTTCCAAAGGCTCTTGGATATAGTGACCTTGGGCAAAATCCACTTCCGATGACCAAAGGATAGTGAGACTGTTAGCGTCTTCCACAGCCTCTGCAATGGCTAGTTTTTTAAGCTCATGGGTAAGTTTAACAATTTCTTGGACGGTTTGTTGACCTTCTGGGTTGGTTGCTAATCCTTTGATAAAAGAGGAATCAATCTTGACATAATCCACGGGTAAATGTTTCAAAGTGGTTGCATAGTTCAGTCCAGTGCCAAAATGCTCCAGGGCAGATTTGCATTCCATGTGTTGTAATTGGGTGATAAAAGCTTTGGCCAATTTGATTTGGGTGATGGCGGTGGATTCACTGAGTTCAATGACCAATTGTTCTCCAGCCAGTTGGGAAGCTTTCAAGAGTTTTCGTAGGTTGAGTAAGACATCTGGATCTTTGATGGCTTGATCAGAAAGTTTGACAAAGAAGTGAGTGTGATGTCCCTTTTTCTTTTGTTCTGAAAGTACTTTGATGGCTTCTTTGAGCACCCATTTGTCAAGAAAGACGCTGAGGTTGGCTTTTTCTGCTGCGTCAAATAGGTTATTGGATGGGACTAGATTGCCTTGAGTATCGGTCATACGTAGAAAAATTTCATACATTTCTTGGTTTTCACCATGTAGGCTGACAATGGGTTGAAAGCGCAAAGAAAGACGATTCTCTTCAACGGCAGTTTCAATAAGACGAGTGATGTCTGAAGTTTTTATCTTACCTTGATCATTGGCAGAGACCACTGGTTTATAAATTTCAAAACGGTTACCTCCTGCTTCTGCAGCTTGTTTGCAGGCAAGATGGGCATCAGTCAAAACACTTTGGGGACTGGCAGCAGAAGCCAGGACTACGGTAATGCCAATGCTGCAGGTAGCAAGAATGGATTGTTGATCGATTTCAGTGACTACAGTTTCGATGGCCTTGCAAACTTTTTCTGCCAGCTCAGTGGCATATTCCTTGTCTTTATCGTTGATCAGCAGGGTATAAGAGCACTCATCAAATCGAGCCAAAGCGCCGCCTTTACAAAGAGTTTTGAGCACGTTGGCAATATTTTGAACAACCGGATCAGTGCCGCCAATACCAACAAGATCTCTAATGGAGTCTATGTTATCTAGGGTGATGTATAATAATATGCTGCGACTGTGAGTCTCAATAGCCTTAGCCAAAGATTTTTCCAGAAGTTTGATAAAATGTTGCCGATTCAGTAGACCGGTGAGTTGATCGATGCGTTTGGATTCTTCGATCTGTTTAAGGTACTTTTCACTTTCTTCACTCAGTGATTGGTCCCGCATGACAACTTGGATACAGCGCTCATTGTCATAAATGGCATGGTTGACTTCCATTTTGAGTTTGAATTTGCGGTTATTAGATTTAAGACCTTCTAGGTAAAATTCATTTTCTTCTTCCTTAAGATCGGTCATGAATTCTCGCATAAAATCTTTGAATTTAATTTGATCTTCCAAAGCAATTAAGTCCATGATAGGGAGGCCTTCAAGGTCTTCCATGCTGTTGTATTCAAAAATTTTTAGATAGCTGGGATTGGCATAGATGTGCATGCCATCGTGAACATAGGCAATGGCATCTTGGGAAGTTTCCAGCAATACCTTGTTATGTTTTTGGCTTTCCTTATAAAGTTGTTCAAGTTGTTGGCGAGAACGACGAATTCTAAGGTCTTGTAGTTCCCTACCCACGACAACTTGGAGATGATTGTCATGGCCGGTATGAACCACTTGTCGAATGCCAGCGCTGAGTAATTCCGCAATACTTTTGCCATCGAATTTGTTGAGGAGTACAATGATGGGAATGTCTTGTTTACAGGACTTAACCATTTGGAAGACTTGGATAACCGAGAGTCCAATTCCAACTTCTCCGATTTGGGGTACAGAAATGATAAGGTCCCATTCTTGTTCAGTCAACGCTTCTTGAAGGTCTTCTTCATCTTCGACATGGCGGGGCCGAATGGGATAACGAGCTTTGCGTAAGCTGTTGAGAATGACTTCCGCATCATTAGCAGATTCTTCAATAACAATGAGACGAATGGTGTCATCTTGCATTCATCAGGTCTCCATGGAAATAGAGTGGTTTATTTGAGAGGGGAAAGTTTGGGTTGTGTAAAAATGATGAGGATAGAGAATTCATTTGCTCAAGAGAGGTGAATACTCCGTGGATTGCCAATGAATTCTCTCCCATTTAGAGGATAGGGAATTATTTTTCCTCTACCGCCAATACAACATTAGAACCCTTGAATATGGCACAGATGCTTTCTCCTTCTTTGATTCCCAGATCACTGATGGCTTCTTGGGAAACAATGGCTTTCAGGCGTTGTTCACCCTTCAATTGTAGAGTAATTTCTGCACTCAAACGGGCTTGTTCAATATGGATGACTTGACCGCATAAGCGGTTGCCAGCGCTGAATTTGAGACCACTGTCTGCACGAGCTAAAATCAAGTGGGGTGCTCTGATAAGAATGTGGGCTTGATTGCCCTCAGTCAGTTGCATTTTGTTGATGCTGTGCAGGGTTAAGGTGGCTGAGACAGTTTCTCCTCCCTTTAATTCGAGGACAACGTCTCCATGGTATATTCGGCGATTGATGGATTTGACAGTCCCAATCAGTTGGTTGCGAATACTGGTGCGATTGCTGATGGGTTTCATATCGATTTGAGAAGGGGTTTCAGAGGTTTTGAAACCTTCAGTCATATAGGGAATGACTCGTTTGTCAAAGACTTCTTGCCAAGCTTGTTGGCAGTCGGTGGTCCAGCTTTCAGCACAGTATTCTGAGAGCACTTCTACAAACAGGGTTTTGAAGCGTTGCAAGTCTTCGGGTTCCAGTTTGAATTGGGTATGTCGTTCTCCCAATTTAACCATTTTGGGGTGGGTAACTTCTGTTTCGTGTGAGATTCTGGCTAGCAGAGCCATGGTCTCAATCATTTTTCCCATTTGTCGTTCAAATGATTCGGAAAACAAGTGATTGTATTCCGGATACTTTTCGAACAGGCGTTGATAAAAGGTTCGGATCAATTCCTCCTGTTTGCCAGCCAGACTGTCCCAGGTTTGTCCCAGTAATTCTGAGTTCATAAATTCTCCATCCTCCGTTTAGTTGTAGTGATTTAATTATTCTTCGACGGCAAGTACTACATTACTGGCTTTGAGAATACCACAGAATCGTTCTCCGAACTTGATACCCAAATCTTCAACTGATTCGGTAAAAACCATGGCTTTCAACAGGTCTCCACCTTGTAATTCCAGGGTAACTTCGGTATTCAGACGGGCTTGTTGGATTTCAACTACTTTTCCACATAGGTAGTTGGTGGCGCTGAATTTCAGTTGGCAGTTTTCTCTGACGAGAATCAGGTGAGGAGCTCGGATGAGGACATGAGCTTGACTGCCTTCAGTAAGTCCCAAGCGATTGATGCTGTCTAGAGTGAGAATGGCCATGAGTTCTTGGCCTCCCATTAATTTTAGCATTACTTCAGCATGATACATACGGGGTTTGATATGGAGAACGGTCCCCAGCAATTGGTTGCGGACACTGGTTCGTTTCTTGATGTCAGTAAAGGTTTGGGCCTTGGGCTCTGGTTGTTTTAGACCCTCTACCATGTAGGGGATAATGCGTTGGTCAAAAACTTCTTCCCAAGCTTGACGTCTTTCTTCGGTCCAGGTTTCCAAACAGAATGAGGTCAATACGTCTAGAAAGACTTGTTTGAAATTCTGCAAGTCTTCTTTGTTGAGTTTGAATTGGCTGTGTTTCATCCCCAGTTTAATCATTTTGGGATGTAGGACTTCAGTGTCGTTGGCAATGCGGGCAACCATGGCCATGGTTTCAATAATCTTGTCTAATTGCCGATCGAGGGTTTCTGAGAACAAGGGTTTGTATTGAGGAAATTGTTCGAACAGTTGCGTGAAGAAGGTTCGTCCGAGTTCTTTTTGTCGATCGGCCAATTTATCCCAGGTTTGTCCTATTAATTCAGTGTTCATGATAGCTTGTCCTCATAGTTTAAATTGAGTTTTAAATAAAAGGAAGAATGGGATGACTCTATAGAGTTTGGGTTACATGAGGGTTGGGAATGGTAGTTGAGTGAAAATAGTCTCCTTTTGATGGTTAATTGAAGGTCATTGGGGATACAGGTAAGCCGTTGCGGATCCAACTGACGATGCCTCCATGTAGATTATACACATTTTGGTAGCCGCGTTGGGCCATGTAGAGACAGGCTTGGGCGGAGCGGGCACCCGTCCGACAGTAAAAAACGACTTGTTCATTTTGGGGAATTTCATCAGTTCTTAAAGGAAGTAGACTTAAGGGCAGGGCTTTGCCATTGGGTATGGAGGCTTGAGCCATTTCTTGTAAGGTTCGCACGTCAATCAATACTGGCGGCTTGTCTTCGGCTAACCATTTGGCCAGTTCTTGTGGGTCAATTTCTTTAACCAACATGGATTATTTCTCTTAAAATAAAGTGATACCTAGAGTCGAAACAAGGAATACCCTTGAGTTTTCCTCAAAAAGGGGGAGTCTATTTCCGTAATTGCAGGAAATACGAGGCTTCCCTTAAAGAGGGAGCTCGATTGAATAACCTGCTCAATTGTTGTTTATTAGGGGTAATCTATCTTTAAAAAGGGGTATGAACTGGTCAAATTTATCCCTTTAAAGAGGAAGATTTAGCGGTTGTGTTGGATCAAGTGTTTACAGGTGAATGACCAACTTTGGTTATTTAGTCTAAAATAGGGAATCCTCAAAATAAAGTGCTGGTTGAGTGATTTTAAGTATTTTTTAAACCCCGAAATGTTCCAAACCTTGGGAGGAATTAATGATGCGCTATTTTTGGTTTATATTTTATGCCATCAGTACATATTGCAGTGCCGTAAATTTACCAGATATGGGCACTTCGGCCAATACGGTGTTTTCATTGTCCGAGGAAAGTCAGATGGGACGGACGTTTTTTCGTCAATTACGTAACAAAGTTCATGTCATTGAAGATCCAGAGGTGAATAATTATATCAATTCTTTGGGACAACGTCTTGCTTCTTTTAGCCAGCAACCCACTCAATCGTTCCAATTTTTCGTGATTGAAGAGAAGAGTATTAATGCTTTTGCAGTGCCGGGAGGGATGATTGCAATTCACAGTGGTTTAATTCTCCATTCTCGCAATGAAAGTGAATTGGCTTCGGTTATCGCTCACGAAATTGCACATGTAACTCAACGTCATGTTGCGCGTACTGCTGAAGGCAGTCAACCGTTTTCCTTGGTTAAAATGGCGATTTTGATTGCTGCGATAGCGGTATCTGGTCAAAATCCGGCTCTTGCTGAGGCTGCTTTGACTTCTGTCATTGCAGGTAGCATTCAAATGCAATTGAATTTTACACTTGAACATGAAAAGGAGGCTGATCGAATTGGGATGCAAACTTTGGCGGAGGCAGGCTACGATCCGCGAGGTATGTCCTCATTTTTTGAACGACTTCGACCTCAAGAACAGATTCAAAATAACAATATTCCCAGTTTTTTGCGTACTCATCCTGTAAATGAGGAACGGATTGCCGAAGCCCAAGATCGGGCAGAGGAATATGTTACAAAATGGCAAATGGATTCGCCAGCTTATCATTTAGCCAAGGCTAAATTGTGGGTATTAACTGAAAAAGAAGTGGGGCAATTGCTCAAAAAATTACAGTCTATGTTAAAGGAAGGACGTTATCGAGATGAGCGAGCTGTCCATTATGCTTTGGCTTTGAGTTTACTTCAAAAAAGGAAATTGTTCGAGGCTGAGCAGCAAATCAATTGGTTAGTCGAAAACGATGTAGATCGAGTGGTTTATCATTCCCTAAAAGCTCAACTGGCTTGGTTGCAGGAACAGCGTTCAGCAGCCTTGCAAGTGTATGAACAAGCGCTACAAATTTATCCTAATGATGCTTTGTTAAGTTTGGAATATGCTGATAAATTGTTACAACAAAATTTGGGACTTGAGGCAAAATCTTTGTTGTTAAAATTGGAGAAGACTGGGCATCCCCAATACTATCATTTACTGGCCACTGCTTATCAAAAAACGGGAGAATTGCCTGAAAGTGACTTGGCATTGGCTGAGCATTTTTATTGGTCTGGACAACTTGAATTGGCTATTGTGCAATTGGAAATTGCCCGGCAACGAGAAAATTTACCGCCTCCCCTACTGTCCCGCATAGAAGCCCGCTATCAAGAATTGCAAGCAGAATATCAGTCTGATCAAGATTAAGGAGGTGTGTAGGATGTGCTGAGCGTTTTTTGCGAAGCGCATCTGTCGCGTTAATCTGCCGAATGAACACCCCGCACCACAAAATTATGGAGACTCGATTATTGCCTTCCTCGATTGATGTTCAGCGCATCCTACACACTAACCATTCATAATTTATAATTCACAATTAAAGACTGATGCGCTTCGCAAAAAACACTCAGCACATCCTACACAGGACATGCGAACTCTTTTTATGATTCGTTAGCTAAGGTCAGTCATCAGTTCAGATTGGGCGTACCTACTATTCACTATTCCAAGGGGGAAATTGGCTTAATTTATTGACTTGGTCCCATGGTAGAACCTGGTCCCACAGTAGTCAGCAACATATTGTTACCATAGGTGTGAATGGCATTGACAATACGATCTTCCACTTTATCCGCTCCATAATATCCACAACGATTATCATTCAAAAACAAGGCGTAAGCGAACACTTTATTGCCGGGACTGGCCACATAACCAGCCAAGGTGCTGACTCCATTTAAAGTTCCCGTTTTAGCCCGAATTTGCCCCTGAGCAGGAGATTGAGCCAATCGATTGGACAATACCCCATACGCCCCCATCACTCGCAGGGAAGCCAAGAAATCGGGGCCGGTATCAAAACGTGGATACATGGCGGCCAACAAGTCGGTCATTGCCTTAGCTGTGAAGCGATTTTTACGGGACAAACCCGATCCATCTGCCAACACTAGATTTTGCGTGTCCACTCCAATGATCCGTAAAAAATCAGTCACCAAACGCAATCCTTCCGCATGAGAACCTGGAGTGCCATAACGTTCTGCAGCGATGGTTTTGACAATTTGTTCAGCAGTAAAGTTATTTGAATACGTGTTCAAATTCTTTAAAATCAGGGAGATAGGTACTGAACTGTGTAGATACAACTCAGTCCCAAAAGCATCGGTATTCACTATTTGGGTAGTTCCACGCACTCCAATACCGGCTTGAGCCAAAAAAGCTCGAAATGCTTCCCCAGCATAACGAAGTGGATTCTCAATCGTCAAATTCACCACCTTTTCCGCACTTCCCAAAGGTAAACGACCATTGACCACCACTTCACTGTCTCCCCATTCGGTTTCCTTGCGAGAAATCGAAACGGTATTTCTGCCCTGAGCAATCGTCTTCCCATAATTGCTCAGTTTCATATAACCGGGAGCAGGTTCCAACCACACTGTTAATTCTGAACCCACTTGAGTTCCCGGCAACACTCGGACTGATAACGTATTGAAATTCAAAGAGAAAGCGGCTAATTTTGCATCATAGGAGTATTGGGTCATCTCCTGAGTCCAACTGGGGGCTCGATCATGCTGATCGAAAAAGTGAGCATCCACCAGCAAATTACCGGTGATCTCTTGAATACCACTGGCTTTTAATCGATTGGCAATTAACCACAAATGCTCCGGCAACAAGGAAGGATCACCACCTCCTTTGATAATCAAGTCTCCTTGAATTTGATTACCCACTCGTGAGCCATTGGTTAAAAAACGTGTCGTGAACCGATATTCTGGTCCCAAATAATGTAAAGCCGCTGCCGTGGTAACAATTTTCATGATCGATGCCGGCAACAAGGATTCATGGACATTACGGGCATAAACTGTATTCCCCGTTGGTAATTCCACAATACTCACTGCAGTTTTAGTGGGACTTAGACAACGTGTTTTTAAAGCATTATCAATTTCGCCAATTAACAAGGGATTTGCTTGAACAGGGCTCAACCCAATGAGGACCCCACTGACAACAATCACCAATTGAGTCAATATCCAAGACAAGTAGTTAGGCATGATTCACTCCCTTTCATTATTAAGGTCATATACATAAGGTTTACCATCAACAATTCAGTATGATGTTTGCAACAGAGTACCAAGGCATATTTCGCGCCACTTTTCCAAATGGGGTAATTTTGACGCACACGAACGCATACATTAAAACTCCAAGCGCAATTATAACCTAAAAACAGCCTTCACAGAATTTTCTAAACCCATCCACTCAAATTCCAAATATAAGCTATACTAACTCAAGGGCACACCTTAATTTGCCCAAATCCTTTTCCCAATCCCCTTTTTTGAGGAATCCCATGCGCATTTTTAACTACCTCCTACTTTTTTATCTACTTCCCATTTCAGTTTACGCCATAAGTTTAGAAAACCTTGATGACAGTACTCCCGTTTATATTCGTAACTTAGACTTTGACCTCAAAGTTGCAGGTCCCTATGTGGGAGGTAAGATGGAAGTTCAATTCAGCGCAGAACAAGGTCTCAATCATTCTGCTCACCTTCGCTTTCCCCTGCCCACTGGATCCGTACTCTACAAAGCCGAAATTTTCATTCCCCAAACCGAAAAATGGATGACTGCCGAAACCTTGGGTCGCCAACACGGCCAAACCATCTACAACGACATTGTCCGACAAAATATAGACCCCTTACTGATTCAACGAATTGGTCCTGACCTTTATCGAGCCAGAGTGTTCCCCATCAATGAACAAGTGGGACTGCGCATTCGCGTCTACTATGCCCACCTCCTTGAACCCCTTGATAACCTTCAGCATCTTTTAAAAGTTCCCCTCATCAACCCCGACTCCACTTCAGCCGCTGCCCAAACCTTGACCCTCAACCTACACACTGAAAATGAAGAATGGTCTCTGGGCAATTGGCAAGTCCAAGACGAACTCGGACACTCCACCACCCAGTCAAACTCCTCCCAATTCCTAGAACTTGAAAATTTCACTCTAGATCGGAATTTTCACCTGACCCTGACTGCCCCCCAACCCATCCCAGAAGCCCTGCAACTCACCTATCAACCCGCGGCTCAAACCCTGTCTCCTCACCATTTCATCCACTGGACCCCCAACCTCAATCAGTACCCTGAACTTCAAGCCCAAAACCGTCACGTGATCTTTGTTATTGACGTCTCTGGTTCCATGAGTGGCGCCAAAATGGCCCAAACCCGACAAGCCATCATCAGCTGCCTACAAGCCCTCACCGACCAAGACTATTTTGGACTCGTTGCCTTTGACAGTGAAGTCTATACATTCCGTCAAGAAATGCTCACCTCATCCCAAATAGAAGCCGCCACCCGTTGGGTCTCCCGACTGGAAGCTGGCAGTGGCACCGCCATGGCCGCGGGACTGATCCAAGCCGTCAACATTGGCAATTCCCTCCCCACCCAACCCCTAGATCTCATCCTCATCACCGACGGTTTGCCCAATGAAGGCAGCACGACAGTACCCGCAATCCTCACCGATGTCAAAAATGCAGCTGACACCGCCAATCGATCCATCCGTATTTTCACTGTGGGCATTGGCAACGACTTGGACCAAACCCTACTCAATGGACTCGCTCAACAAACAGCAGGAGAATCCACTTTTGCCCTCAAAGACAATGAAATTGCCCCCCAAGTTTTACAACTGTTCTCCCGAGTCAGAAGCGGCGGATTACAACAACTTACCGTTGAACTCCTCAGCCAATCTACCTTGTCAGACACGTTCAACTGGCCACGACTGTTCCCAGGCAATTCCCTAACCCTAGCCACCACCTCAACCGCTCCTCAACTGCACCTGACTGGACAAACTGCCCAACTCTTAGAAATTCAACTCAATACCACTCCAACCCTCTATTCTCCCTTACTGCCTGAATTCTCAAGACTGGCTGCCCCTCTAGCTGCCAAAGCCTGGGCCGATGAATTAGAAAGACACATTGATCGGCAAGGAGAAACCTCAACCCTGATCAATGAAGCGGTGGCATTGGCTCGCAAATATGGCATTCTCACCCGCTATTCCTCCCTCTTGGCTCTGGAAACTGAAGAACTGTATGCCGAACATGGCGTAGAGCGGATAGAAAGAGACCTGGCCGGTATTGCCCTTCAAAACCTTTCCGGCTCTCCGGAAGATGAAAGTCAAATTGGAGGAGAAGGTACCGAAACCGAAAATGCTCCTATTCCCCCTCCTAGACCTCTACCAGAGCCATTCCCAATCGAAGAAGTCAGTGCTGACGCTCCTTTTGCAGACATCTCCCCTGTCACGCCGCAAACAGAGGCGGTAACTGCTGGAGAATCCTCTAAAGAGGAAAATGAAGAAGCAACAGAATTCGATTCTGAAATCAGTCCCGCTGATGATCAAGATGAAACGATTCAACCTTCTGGAGAGGATAAACCTGAAACCACCTGCCAACCCCTAACCCTCAATTCTCAATTACAACTGTTCATTCCCCAATTACAGTATCAAGACCGACATTACTGGGCAAAACTCACCTTAGACAGTTTAATAGATGGGCGTCTCATCCTAAAAGTTACTGAATACGGAGACTTGAATTTCAACGATCCCAACGAATGTACATCCATACTTCTGACTGAAAATGGACAAGTCAAAATTGCCAAAGTAATTTACCAAACTGCCCAAAAATCACACACCTTTACCGACATCACCTTACAACTTATTCCAGCTCCAAGTGCAGAAGAAATATGGTTTGAAATCATCGACTTTCAAAAAGTAAACTGACCAACATCTTCCTTTTTTACACAACTGTTGAACCCTGTCCACTTAAGTCTCAGATTTAACAAACACTTTCAAGCCAACTCCAAACCTGCCAAATTTTAAAAACCTGGCAGGTTTTCCAATTTAAGAATTTCCAAACTGCCATGCCCAACTCTATCCTGCTCACCTGGAGCAAACACCTCTTCACTCCATTGGCCCTACTGGCCCTATTGATAGCTGCTTGGCAAACTCGTAACCTATTAATTGACTTACTCAATCGGGCTCAACTTATTTGGATAAGCCTCTCAATCATCGCTTGGATAAGCGCTCATTTACTGACCACCTTCGCCACCTACCTCTTACTCAAAACCTGCCACCTTCACATTCCCTATCCAATCATCCTAAGCATACACCTTCACCGTTTACCGGCTCGTTATTTGCCAGGAGGAATCTGGCACACAGTAGGCAGAATGGTCGACTTTCACAATCAAGGCGCTCAATCTAAGCAACTTAGCAATTTTGTAATCCTGGAAAATGGACTGGCCGTGGGCACCGCCTTCCTATTCAGTTGTCCCCTCATCTATCATTACCGGGACTTCCAAGATTTTTGGGTTATTACAGCAATCTCAGCTGGAATTGGCAGTCTCTTAGGACTTATTCTGCTGCCTTATTTACTGAATTGGCAGCGCTGGTATGCCACAATTGCCATCGATAAGGTATTGTACAGTCTGAGTATTTTTTTCTACTTACCAATTTGGATAGCCTTGAGCGCCGCCTTCATAAGCTATTTGATGGCCTTTCCCCACTTATTGGATCAAGTTGCTCTCCTAGAAGTGATTGGAGTCTATCTATTCTCTTGGGGAACAGGATTTTTGGTAATTTTTGCACCCCAAGGAATAGGAATATTTGAAGTTATGGCTGGCCATCTACTGACCATTCCCCTATCCTTAACAGAATTGGCTGTATTAATTGCTGGATTTCGAGTTTGTGCCCTGATTGGGGATGGAATGTTATGGGGAATACACTGGTTATTTAAGACCAATAGATGATTCATTCCTATACTCAGAAAAATTCGGTTTTTTCAAGACAAAGACAAATCCTGGAGATAAAAAACTCAATCCATCAATCAATTGAGTTGGCAAATAAGATATCATTTTCCACAACCAAAATGGTTTTAACCAACTGTGGCGTCCATAAATTTCAGGATGTTTAACAATAAAGGGAATCGCATTGTGAACCTCAAATTCTCTAAACCAACGTTTTAAGGTCCAATAAGTTACCGAATCGGCATCTAAAATCTTGGTAACTCCACACCAATTTAGCAATTTTAAAGCCAAAGGGCGAGGTAACCAATGCACAAATGGCCAAAAAACATGCGGTTCAATCGGAAATAACCAATTGGGACCTGCAAAATAACAATGGCCACCAGGTTTTAAAACTCGCCCAATTTCGCCAATTAACTGGCGGGGATTCTGAACATGTTCATAAACTTGGTTACATAACACAATATCCAAACTGCCAGTCTCAATTTCCAATTGCTCAACCGTCTGTTGACGAAAATGAAGATTCAATTGTTGTTTTTGAAATTCCTGCCAATCGGGCCAAGCAAAAGGATCAATACCAATTATAGAATTTACTTGGGCAGCAATAACCACCGCAATTCCACCCTGACCACATCCCAAATCCAACCAATCCGTTTGACACAAATCATTATTTATAAAATGTTTTATTGTTTGTAAAATGGCATGTGCTTTATGCTCTCGATTTCTAGCCGTGGCATGAGGTGTTTTTAAAGGGGACATGGAAATTCCAAAATGCTCAAGAATGAAAAACTAACTGAAGACAATAAGGTCAGAAACAATAAGATTCATATGTTGATTCACATGAATTTCACTTCATCAGTGTGAGAGTAGACTGTAATTCCCAATTTATCTGCAACTCTTTGAGCCCACTTATCAACCATGGGAGAAATCACTATTAATTTATTAGCCACTCGTTGATGCTTCCTTTCATAAAAACGAGCTTTCCGTTCAAATAGATACATATCAGCCCGGCTCATTGAAGACTTGATCTCTGCAATCAATAATAAGCCATTGTGAACCAGCAGATCCAATTCAACCTGGTCTGGCCGCCCAAATACTTCCCCTGCATCATCAAACTCATTGACATGTATCACTTTCATTCCCCCTGGAATTTCTTCCAAAATACCTGCCAACGCATTGCGAAAAGATTCTTCGGAATGCAAACCCCAACGAGTTCCCAAAGCGCCCAAACTCTGGTCATATTTTCTATTTAAACTTTGGATAGACTCCAAAATTTGGTCAATAACTTGTTGATTTTTATCCCACTTACGATTTTGTTCCTCCCATTTGCGGTTTTGTTCCTCATTGGACTCCTTTAATTTGCGGTTTTGCTCATCCCATTTGCGGTTTTGTTCCTCATTGGACTCCTTTAATTTACGGTTTTGCTCATCCCACTTACGGTTTTGTTTCTCCCACTTACGGTTTTGTTCCTCCCATTTGCGGTTTTGTTCCTCCCATTTGCGGTTTTGCTCTCCTGTGTATTCTTTCCATTGACGACTCTGTTCCTCCATATACTTGGTCCATTGACGACTCTGTTCCTCCATATACTTGGTCCATTGACGAGATCGCTCCTCTCTCTCTTTTTGTAACTCGTTCAACAGGTAATAAAACTTATCTTCTGTTTCTTGACGTCCTGCGAAATCATTTTCCAACAATTTCCGGATAGATTCCTTGAGCACCGGATTTTGTTGTATCAACGAGGGCAACTTTTGAATAATGAGTTGTTCAACAGATTGGCTGTCTGGAATGGCTGACATAAGGATATATCCTAATTTTGAATGAATCAGTTTTGAGAAAAGTAGACTCTAACTGTATGAATATTAAGCTCTTCTTCTTGAATCATATTGGTTAAACGTTGAGATAACTGGGCAGTTTCTTCCAAATTTTCACAGGTTCTCAATGAGAGGTAAATGTCAATGGTTAAACGTCCCCCAAGGTAATGCAAGGTCATTTGTTGAATGGAGGCTTTAATTCCCCATATCTGCCATTTTGTTTGAAGACGACCGGTAATTTCTTTCCGCAGTGGCAATGTTAAATTGGCCAAATGTTGCTCATCGTTCTCTGGATCAATATGGACAAGCACGTCTCCAATTTCCGCAACTTCTTTGATCAAGGTTTGACGCACAACTTCTCCAATTTGATGCCCTTCAGAAACACTGATGCGGGGATCCACAAGGATATGCACGTCCACAAGGACAGTTGAGCCCATGCTTCTAGTACGTAAATCATGTAAAGTATGTACACCATCTACACTGCTGATAATCCCTTTGATGTGTTGTAATTGTTCATCCGCCAAACCAGTGTCGACCAGTTGCTGTAAACCGGAACGTCCCAACGACCAGCCAATGTGAGCAATCATGAAACTGACTCCGATTGCCGCCACTGCATCTAACCAGTAAAATCCCCACAGGGTTCCTCCGATACCAATGAGCACGATGACTGATGAAATCGCATCAGAGCGGTGATGCCAAGCATTGGCTTTTAACATCAGGGATTGAGTTCGCTTTGACACGTAAATAGTGTATTGATAAAGTGCCTCTTTGCTGAGAATAGCAATAATGACTATTGTTAAACTGAGAAAACCGGGCTGAGGTAACGATTCTGGAGAAAGTAATTTTTGTACTGCATTCAATAGGATTTCCATGGCCACAAATAACAAAATTGCTCCCACGATAACCGTGGCTAAGGTCTCAAACCGGGCATGTCCATAGGGGTGAGTCGTATCAGCTTCTTCAGCACTGTACTTGGCTGCAATAAGTACTACTACATCGCTAACCAAATCGGACAAAGTATGTAATCCATCCGCAAGTAGCGCCTGTGATTGATCAATAATGCCAAATAAAATTTGGGCAATGGTCAGTCCTATATTAACAACAACGCCCACTAAAGTTACATTACGTATGGATAAGTAACGTTCTTGTTGAGATAATCCGTCATTCATGGTTAATTCTCTATTTTTAAGGTATGTTTATTGCAAGAAATTGCCTAATTTCGTTCAATTTTTCTTAAGGAGGATAATATGTTATCCTATCAATATTTAACAGGTTCGCAGCGATATCCGATTTGCGATTTACATGGCACTTTGAGTAACTATGAACACATCGGTGAAGAAATACGGGCTCAAACCGTCAGTTTTATTGGAGAAATTCATGGACTATTGCACCGATTACAACTGAAACCATTTAATTTGCTTGAACATTCTACATCACATCAAGTTGTCTATTACCCCCATTTAACGCCTCTACAGTTAGGAGAACGGGTGGACGTGGCAACTTGCAAGGGAAGTATAACTGTGGTGGGATAGGATGTTAGAAACAGCAAGTGCAGATCATTTTCTTAAAATAACAGGAAGTTATTTATAAACTCCCAAATAGACTGAGCTTCCCATTTGAAAAAAACTGGCAGTCTAAAAAGATTGCCAGTCCAAATTGGGTCAATTGGGAATTTTCTCAACAGTCAATCAGGAAATGCAATCTCAAATGGAATGATAACCTATTTGAGATTAACGTTGACGCTCATCGGGAAATTCTTCTTGAGACTGTGATTGTTCCCGCCGTTTTTGGATCTCAGATTGTTCCTGCTTTATCATGGTCTCTTCAGAAACGATTCGATAATCTTTGGGTAAACTCAACTGCTCCGGTTTAATCGTTACCCCGATCTTAATCTCCATGATTTCGTGACGCACTTTATTCCCATTGGTCGTCCTTCTTACGCTCTTCATAGGAACTCCCAACTTCATCATTTCAATTTCCAACTCATCATGGGCCAACTGGCAAGGATGAGCGGGGATTCCTTTGATTTTTCTCGAATCAGACACCTCATACAAAGCATTTAGAAATGATAATACATGAGGAATTTTGGCTGCCTTCTCAGACAAATAATTTTCAGAACAAAACTTGCCATTGGCAGTCACCTCATACTTGAGAGTTGGATATCCCGCCATTTTCGGACCTTCTCCTTGGTTCACCAATTTGGACTCAACTTCAATTGCCGGAGGAAGATTTTGTGGAGAATCACCGTGAGGGCGACCTGTAATTGGCATTTCAAGAATTTGCTTTTCCAAACTGTCCACGATGTAAACTTGCTTAGTTTCCAAATCGATCAACATATAATGTTCGGGAGTCTGACCTTGGAAGCGCGCCCGATGTTCTCCCATGAGAATAGTTTGCCGATCCCCTTGGGTATCTTGTCGCTCGATCACTGTATCCGACCAACTGGGGAATGCCAATAGGAGAAGCATCCCCATAAGTAAGTGACTTAAAAACTGCCCAGAGGGCAGATCAATTTGCATGCTGTTCTCCTTAATTATCGAAACGACAGGGAACTGAACGCTATTCCCCTAATTATCATAAATAGCCTCCTCTTGGGGAGAAGTTACGCATCCACAACCTGTCTCATCAGAAAAAGTTTCTTCGCCCACTTGACACTCAATTTCTACTTTTTCACATTCTTCAACATCATGAATCACATAATATTTTACAGAATTCAGCTGTCCAGAAGAAATAAAGTTTTGTTGAATGACTTCGATAGCCTTCAATTGAATCAAACCGGGAGCCTTGGCATAAAAGTCATAGGCCATTTCAACTTCCATACGAGGAATAACCACATGAATTTCAAAACCATTGGTTTTATTTTGAGTGGGTTGAACCAAATACAACAATCCACGTTCCCAACCTAAATCAATATTATAAGGACCTAGGTAATCAGCCTTTTCTGGGAGCATATCATGAGGTTCCCATTTCTGTCCCACCTCTACCCATTTAAAACCTAAAACTACTGGGTTTTGAGCAGAAGGGGACCATTCTGAATCTGTCTTGGCTTGCACCCAAGTATCCGGAACTTCAAAAGACACTCCTGCCTTTTCCATTTCGATTCTTTGATATTTCACATTGGCAGGCGATATTTTTTCATCCTCAACGCATTCACTTTTTTGACATCCACATCCTTGCTCATCAAAAAAGGGAGCGTCCTGGGGTTCACAACGAAATAGCAAAGTAGCACATGTCTGACGATTTTGATTAACATAATAACGATCAGGATTTGAATTGGTGGCTGTGCGTTTTTGGCAGCCACATCCTTGGGCATCATGAAAAGGGTGTTGATCTTCTTGACAATTGAGGAGGAGACTGGCACATGCCTTGGGATCCTGATGAAGATAATTGGATTCTTGGGCCTCACAAGCAGTTTGTGATAAGATCAATAAGGTGATGATTAACCAACGAAAAGGGGATATTTTCATAAGCTTAAATTCATGGAAAGTGGTAACACAGGGGTTGAAAGAACTTAAGTTTTTAGAGAGCAGTCATCAGGGACAACGAATAATCTCATTAACAACTCCTGTGATCCAACCTTGGGTTATCGGAAAAGTTGTTGTGGGTTGAGCTGGAGTTTGTTGATAGCTGTTATGAAGTTCTCCTGTGGATTGGATATGCAACCAAGTTTTTTTATGACCAACCGATTGATGATCAATTTCAATGAGAATGCGTTTTACCGTAATTAAAGTACCTTCTTTAAGACGATGTAATAGGGGGCTTTCCAAAGACAAACTTTGATAAAAAGGCAATTCTTGTTGTACAACCCAACAAGTGTTACTAAGAATATCAAATAATTCTCGGGAATTGTAACGATCGATGAGCCACACAAATCGTTCATCACTCATTTCCAACAAGCAATCCACATCGGTGGCACAGGAGTCCAATTCCTTTATCCAAACTGATCGTTGTTCTTCAAGAGATTTTTTGGATTGAGAAGTCACTAGAGAATTAGACAGTAAGCTGTGAGCCCGATTCAGTTGCTTATTGACATAACTTAGATCATCATGGGTACATATAAATTTCTCTATCCCTTCTTTGGCTTGTTCGCAATTGATTTGAGCAACTGCCAAATGGGTCAGGCAAAATAAGAATATTCCGAAAAAGGGGGGCCAAAAATGAAGCAGGCTGGGCATAAAGTTCACCATTAGGGTTTTGGGGAATTGGGGGCTGATCAGTTTGTTTTTAGGGTTAGGCAGTTTTCGTGTGATATTTACCTTTGGGACGACGGTGCCATAAGTCCCAAGTGGCTTTCAAAGCTTCGGCAGGACTGTTTGCTTTTTCCATCAATCGCCAAGCAATGGCTGCAGTGCCTACAACTGCAGCTTCTGCATATTCGTCAATCAATTCCCCAGACCATAAGGCAGACAAGCGTTTGGGATCCATGGTTTCTTCCTTAACATGACGTTGGCTAAACATGGAGGGCCAAATTTCATCGCTCAATTCTCCTCGGTGAACACTTTGTACCAAACACTCAATATCTGGGTCCCGTTCAATTTCACCCCCATCGCCTTTTAATACCGCTAAATGCGGTTGATCAAGCAATAAGGCAGCTTCTTGATGTACAGGACGATAGCCGGGATGAAAAATACCTTGCATAACATATTGGGCGTTGAGAGGATTGAGCATTCGAGCAACAGTATGTACCGGAGAACGTAAACCAAACAGTGGACGCAACGCCATGATTTCTTGCAATTTTGGAGAAAAGCAGCGCAGTGGCAGGTAAGCAAAATTGTGTTCGTTCAGTTGTTGAGCTGCTTGGGTAAGGGAATAAGCATTTTCAATTCCCAAATAAGATAAAACTTCTTCTGTATAAAGTCGGCCAGCTGTGTGCCCACTGGCACCATGCATAAAAACTTTGACGCCATTTTCTGCCAACAGCAAGGTGGATAGAATGAACCAAGGAAGATGGCGGCGTTTTCCCGCATAAGAAGACCAATCTAAGTCGATCGAAATTTGTGGAACCTCGGTTTGAAAGGAATCACGTACTCCACGTATAAATCCAGCCAATTCTTCTCGAGTCTCTTCTTTAACTCGCATCAACATAAGAAAAGCGCCCAATTGAACGGGCTCAATCTGGTTAGACATGATCATACGCATGGCAGCATAAGCCTCTTCCTGGGTTAAAGGACGAGCACCCTGCTTGCCTTTACCCAATATTCGGACATACTGGGCAAAAGGGTGTTCTATATAAGTGGTTGTAAGCATGTTAGTTACCTCATAATGATGTCAAACAGTCTTTTTACAAGATACAATGAAGGATAAGGGGGGTTAATATTAGCGTGCACTTTAAGGACATTTTTAGGTCGGTGGTCCATAAAACAAGTGACTGTGATAAAACTGTGTACGGGTTAATTTTACCATATAATTCATCTTATCACATGATAAATTTTATCGTCAGACAATTTGTTGAAAGGAATGCTCAGTTCTTCCAAATCTGCTCACTAACGCTATGAATAAACAGGTTTTTTTGTAAAAATAATTTACCTTAAACAAGGGAGGACGTTAAAAAGTTCTCTGCCTGACTGGTCAGTTTATACTTCTATAATAAAAATGGTATTTACTTAAAATTGCAGTAATTTCCAAACTCTCAGATGCCTGCGTGTTTAATCGGTCACTTTGACGATTTTATCAGGCTCTAAGCCAAGAAAGCCTTTGGTCACGATCAATTGCCCGGCTTGTAACCCTTCCACGATTTCCACTCGATCCGCCAATTGTAAACCACTGCGTACGACTTGTTTCCTAACCTGTTTGGTCTCTTCCAATACCCAAACATATTCCCCTTTCTGATCTTGACGCAACGCTTGATAAGGGACTGCCAAACGAGATTGGGACTGAGTTTGAAAAGTTACCTGAACAGTTTGGCCTGCCAAGGCGCCTTTGGGTAAGGGAGTTAATGTAATTTCTAATTGACCTAAACGAGTAGTTTCATGAATGGTGGGAGGTAGACGAGTAATTGTACCCTTGAAAGAAGTATTTTCCAAAGCCTCAATGTGAACTTCAACTGGCTGTTTCAAGTACAATTGAGATAAAAAATATTCAGAAGCCGCCAATTCAATTACCAGGGAATTGGGATCAATCAAAGTTAAAATATGAGTTTGGTTGGAAACTATATCCCCCAACTCTACCCTTCGTTCGACAATGATACCCTCAAATGGAACATAAATTTTGGTATATCCTATTCGAGTCTTGAGAATTTCTACTTCAGCGCCAGCAATAATTTCGGTGGTCTGAGCTTCCAATAAACTGTCTTCTGCAACCAATTGTTTTTTAAACAATTTTTCCAATCGTTCCCGTTTTATCTCAGCTTGTTGCTGTATTGCCAAAGCCTTGGTCAGTTCCGCTTGTAACAAGGTGTCTTCCAAACCAGCCAACTGTTGTCCTGGTTTTACTTGATCTCCCAAATCATAAGGGAAAAAAATAAGACGCCCGGCTTCTTGAGTGTAAACGCGCAACATTCGTTTTGCTCGCAACTGTCCCAAATAATTGGCTGCCACTGAGAATGGCTGCAAAGTTAAGGTCTCCACTTTAACCAAGTGAGGAGAATTTGAGGGTTTGGTTGAGGAATTTTTGGCTGATTGCGGAAAAAGTGGCTGAGTAATCAAAAATAACCCAATTATCCCCAAACTAATAGAAAAATAGCGTAACATGATTAACCATCTCTTTAAACGATCTCATTCATTCTATAGATTCCCAATACATTTAACTCATTTTGTTTACAGATTATTTTTAGATCAATAGAAAATTCCTTGGCTGCGCAACAAGACCTGGATTTTTTCTGGAGCACGATACAATAAACTGTTCAAATGGACAACTTGACGATCGATTTCAACTTGGGTCATGAGTAAAAAATATTGACTGGATACAGAAAGTTGCTTTGACAATACTTCTGCATTGGCTAAACTGGAGTGATTCAAAAAATCCGGTATATTGTTAAAGTGGGCAGTTTCTCGATCAGCAATCAAGTCTAAGGCTTCTGATTCAGAAAGAGGGTCCGCAATTGCTCGGAGAATATATTGATTTGCAGTATTGATATTGATTGAAGTGGGACCGGGTAAAGTGCAAATAAATGGGAATAAAGTTTGATAAATGTCTTCAGTGATGCCAGCAATTAACCGAATTTCGGTAGGACTGGTAAATTGTCGACCGGCGCTACGATAAGCTGGAGTTTTGAGTAGGTAGAAAGTGTCTTCTGCTCCGTCAGAAGAATAAGGAGACTGATCAGTATCTAGCCAATCTATAAAGGCGGCAGAAAGAGTGGGCGCCAAGTCCAGCAAAGTCAGCAATTGTTCGAAAATTTGAATACTTTCTTTGTGTGGCTGATCTTTTTGTATCAAGTTGTTAATGTTAAAATAACCTTGTAAATCAATAAGTTGTCCTTGTATATGACCTCCAGGAATAGGAAGGAATGGCAATTGTTGAGACCAAGTTTCCTGCAGATGATCTACAGCATTACTTTGTTGGTCTCGTTGTAAAATCCACAAGGCCCATTGCTCTGCCCCCAATGCATATACATAGGCTTGATCTTGGTTAAGCAAGTGAGTGGTGCGTTGAATATCCAAGTGTTGACGACTGGTGAGGGCAACTGTACTGATAACCACCAAACTCATGACCAGTAGAGCCATGATCAGGGCAATCCCTTTTTGGAGGTGGAGGATTGGCTTGGATGAGAAATCCATAAGATTGCTTTATTCTCGAAAATTTGTATTTTGGCAGTGAAAATGGTAAACTGTCAATGACAATTTATTTGATTGCAATTATAGACCTATTTTTCTCAATTTGTATAGAGTTTATCTTAAACAGTGGGAAAATAGGCTGATTTTTTTTCAGTATTTGTTTTTACCAATTTAAGGAATAATTTATGAAAATTGCAGTGACTTCCCAGAATTTTCGCACTATTACAGGTCATGCGGGTAAGGGACGGCGGTTTTTAATTTATGAGACAGATGCCAGTGGGGAACCTCAAGAAATCACCCGTTTGGATTTGCCTAAGGAGTATGCTTTTCATGATTGGCATCCGGTTGGGGAACAGACTCACCCTCTGGATATTGCAGAGGTGGTGATCACTGCCAGTTGTGGGCAGGGATTTATTCAGCGTTTGGCTCAACGTAACATTAAGGTGGTGTTGACTTCGGAGATTGATCCTATACAGGCAGTGCGCTTATTTTCACGCCAAGAATTGCCGATTTTATCAGCTGAGGAAGTGGAACATCATCATGCAACACATGATCATTCTCATTCTGACCATGATCATTCTGATCCAGATGAGGGGTGTCAGTGTCATTAAACAGATTGTCATGGCAAGAGTCCCAATTGATTTTCAACTCACTGGATTCTTAGCGCATGGCAGACAATTTGCACTTCGAAAACTAGATTAAGTGGTGACATTCGGAAATTTCATTAGATGAGGTGTGAAAGTATGTGTAAATGGTTGATTTACTGGGTATTAATTTTTCCTTTGCTGCTGATTAACTTAGGTTTAACAGGGTGTAGCCAAGTGGCGGTGCAAGAAGAAGATTCTCCATCACAAGTGAAGGAGTCAGCAGTGACTGGTGAAGGTAAGGATGTTGTTAAGTCTACTGGGATCAATACAGGTGAGGCCACGGTTAAAACCGAGGATGACAACAGTTCTTCCGAGAAAACTAAAGTTACTTCAGTTGATAGTGAGGTTGTGGTTAAAACCGAGAATGAAAGTAGTTCTTCTTCTGGGAAAAGCGAGGTTGCTTCAACTGATTCAAGCGAGGTCAAGGTTAAAACGGAGGTTAAAACAAGTTCCTCTTTAGAAAAGATTGAGGTTAATCCAGTTGAAAAGGAGCAAGGAAGCAGTGGAAAATTGCCTGTTGTAGAAAAACCATTTATGGTTACTGATTCCCCTATCGATGATCGGGAGGAGAATTCTTTAGAAATTCAAAAAGCCAAGGTATTACAAGAGTTTGGAAATCGACGAGAGAATACTCCTGAGGAACTATTTCAGTTGGCTCAAGAATATCAGGAGGTTAAAAAGAATTACGCGTTAGCACTTGAATATTATCAAAAAGCGGCTGAGTTGGGCTATGCCGAGGCTCAAAATAGTTTGGGAATGATGTATCATCAGGGAATTGGTGTTCAACAGAATCTTGGGTCTGCTGAGCAGTGGTTTCGCAAAGCCGCTGAACAGGATTTGTCTGAAGCACAGTATAATTTAGGGCAAATGTACTACAGTGGAAGGGGAATTGCTTTGGATGTTGAGCAAGCTAAGCGCTGGTTTAAACGGGCGGCTGAGCAGAAGGATGGGTTATCTCAATTGCGTTTGGGAGAAGTAAGTTATGATGAAAGGGAGTATGTGATGGCTAAATATTGGTTTTCTCAAGCTGCTCAGCAAAATTTGCCAGAGGCTCAAAAGTGGTTAGGCGTCTTGTTTTATCAGGGACAGGGAGTTCCCCAGGATTATTATGAAGCATTCAGATGGTTTGAAAAATCCGCTGAGCAGGGTTCAGCTGAGGCTCAGAATAATCTTGCTTTGATGTATTTTAAGGGTGAAGGGGTCAAACAAAATTATATTCTATCCTACCAATGGGCATCTTTATCCGCCTTAAAAGAACATCCAGAGGCTCTTAAAGCTCGGGAATTTTTTGCTTCTCGTTTGACTCCTTCCCAGATTGCTGAAGGGGAACGATTGGCTAGGGAGTGGCTGGCTAAACGGGTTGAATCAGTTTCTGTTAACTGATCTTGCCTACATCGATTTTTTCCCTTGATAAGGATAAGTTAGCGTTATCCAATATTTTGTGAGGGTTGTCAGATTGCTGCACACAAAAGTTTGTACAGTCCAATTCACTGATTAATTGGTAATTTTTTCATTCCCATGCTATGCGTGGGAATTTGTGTGATACTGCTCCGCGATGTGAACAGATGGATATTTAACACAGCGTGCTGATTTTTCAATTGGGTTGGGTGGGTTCTTGTTGAGATTCCGAAATGGGGGGAGTTGCTGGGGGTTTGGGTCGCAGTTGGCAGGAGTTGAGTTCTGGATAAATTGCAGGGTTGACGCCCATTTTCTTTAAAGTTTCGCAAAGGAATTGCATTTTTTCGTCGAGGCGGTGGATGTCATCTAGCATGTGATTGATGGCATGTTGAATGGGGTCTAGGTAAGGGGCATCTTGGGAAATACCATAGGCATCAAAGATTTTTTTCTCCAAGGCTTGATGGTGGTGTCTTTCATAGTCGGTATCGACTCGTACAATACGGGCGGGAATGCCAACCACCGTGGCTCCGGGGGGCACTGATTTCATGACAACGGCATTAGAGCCTACCCGTGCTCCATGACCAATGGTGATGGGTCCCAAAATTTTGGCACCAGCGCCTACGATCACTTCATTCCCTAGGGTAGGATGGCGTTTGCCTTTTTGCCAAGAGGTTCCTCCTAAAGTAACTCCATGGTAGAGTGTGCAATCATTCCCAATTTCAGCTGTTTCTCCAATGACTACTCCCATGCCATGGTCAATGAAAAATCGGCGGCCAATTTGGGCTCCGGGGTGAATTTCTATGCCGGTTAACCAACGGGTAATTGTGGAAAGGGTGCGGGCAGTCCATTTCCAGTTATTTTTCCAGAGGGCATGGCTGAGGCGATAGAGTTGTAGAGCGTGCAGTCCTGGATAATTGGTGAGCACTTCAAAACGGGTGCGTGCTGCTGGGTCCCGTTGAAAAACACATTGGATATCTTCTTTTAGGCGTTCAAACAAGGTCGTTTTCCAATTCCAAGTAGGATGTTGGGTTTACAGTTTCTAACAGGTATAAGGGGGGAGAGGGTAAAAGGAGACTTTCCCCTTATGCCTTGTTAAAGGGATAACACTGGTTAAAGGAAGATTATCCCTCCAACAGATTAATTCAGATATCAATCAAAAGGATGACGACGAATGATAGTTTCATCTCGCTCTGCTCCAGTGGAGATGAGATCAATGGGCACGTCCAGTAATTCTTCAATTTTTTCTATGTAGGCCCGTGCCGGGGCCGGCAGTTGGGAATAGTGGCGAATCCCGACAGTGCTGCTTTGCCAGCCAGGCATAGTAAGATAATTGGGTTCACAGTCTGCAAGCACTTCTACTTGACTGGGCAGGGTGTTGAGCAATTGTCCTTGACAGTTGTAGCCTATGCCAATGTTGAGGGTGGGTAATTCGTCTAAAACATCCAACTTGGTCATGGCTAAACTGGTGAGGCTATTGACGAATTTGGCGCGTTGAATGGGTAGAGTGTCAAACCAGCCACAGCGTCTTTGGCGACCGGTGGTGGCGCCAAATTCAAGTCCTTTGGTGGTGAGGTGTTGGCCAATGCTGTCAAACAGTTCAGTGGGGAACGGTCCGCTTCCAACTCTAGTACAGTAGGCTTTGGTGATACCCATGATGTGGTCGAAGTAGCGAGGCCCGCAGCCACTGCCGGTAGAAGCGCCTCCAGCCGTGGTATTTGAAGAAGTGACAAAAGGATAAGTGCCTTGATCAATATCTAATAGAGTTCCTTGAGCACCTTCAAATAACACATTTTCACCCCTGAATTGGGATTGTTGTAATAAATTGACGGTGTCAGCCAGCAATGGGATCAAGATTTCTGCACATTGTAGAGTTTGTTCCACAATGGGCCGCCAATCTAAAGGGGGGACTTTGTAATAAAATTGAAGGGCAAAGTTATGATAGTCAAGAACTTCTTTGATTTTGTCAGTAAGACGTTGGGAGTTTCGTAAATCTCCTGCCCGAAGCCCACGTCTGGCCACTTTATCCTCATAAGCCGGTCCAATGCCTCTGCCAGTCGTACCAATTTTGGCTGCTCCACGGGCTTGTTCACGAGCTTGATCCAATGTCACGTGATAGGGGAGTAAGAGAGGACAGGCTTCACTGATCCTGAGATTATGCCGAACCGAAATGTGTTTGGCTTCTAAGGCGAGAATTTCCTCGATTAGCGCAGAGGGTGAAAGAACAACTCCGTTACCGATCAGGCAAGTAACACCTTCCCGCAATATACCGGAGGGGATAAGGTGTAGCACAGTTTTTTGTCCATTCACGACTAGGGTATGACCGGCATTATGTCCGCCTTGGAAGCGAACTACAGCCGTCGCTTTTTCGGTTAGGAGATCAACTATCTTTCCTTTCCCTTCATCTCCCCATTGAGTGCCGATGACTACCACGTTTTTTCCCATGTTGTATTTCCTTGACATGAAGTTGAGCAAGTATATTGATGATTTTTCTGAAAAATGTTTAAGCAGTCTGAATTCGACGGTAGCCTGGGTTCAGTCACTGGATTATGCTCCACGCTGACTCAACTTGCCTTTTTCTTTAAGGATAAGCCTTAAGGATGGGTTAACGATAGGAGGTCTACCATACCCCCCCCCACCCCCCCTTGAAAAAAGGGGGGGCTATTTATTTTCCCCTCCTTGAAAAAAGAGGAGGCTATTTATTTTCCTCTCCTTTAGGAGTTACGCATTGACAAATTTTAAAATCGTAAAATCAATTAGTTACAGATAAAAAATCTACACATTTTGGGGTGTAAATTTTCTTGTAAGTTGTTGATTTTAAAAATACTCTTTTTGTCAATGCGTAACTCCTATCCTTGAAAAAAGAGAAGGCTATTTATTTCCCCCTCCTTATAAAGGAGGGGTTAGGGGTGGTTATGTTGAGATGGCGACTATTTCCCAACACTTACCTTTCCATTGCAACTCATATTGACATCCCATGATCTGAGCCTGTTCAGTTTTTGTCAATTGGGGAGGCAGATCTGAGATTTCTGGCAGTTCACAAATGACAGTTGTGTCAGGTTCACTGCGGAGGCGCGCAATTTCTTGACTGAGTTGGGGGTCAGGATTTGCTGGAGCAAAAATTTTACGTTGCTTAAGCGGACTTGGCGGCGCCAAGGCGGCAAGCAGGGTTAAATTCGTACTGAATCCAGTCGCCGGTTGAGGTCGGCCAATGTGTTGGAGTCCCAAATCATAACGTCCCCCTTTAATAAGGGCGCGGCCGTGATTGGGAACGTAGATTCCATAGGTTAAGCCGGTGTGATATTGGTAACCCCGATATTCAGCCAAGTCGAAGTGAATGGGAATGTTTTGCAACTGTTCGGCTAAAAGAGTCAGTTCTTTCAGCGCCTGAGTGGTTTTTTGATAACCTATAAGGTTATCTTGAGCCTCGATCAGGATACTTTGATCGCCACTGAGGTTTAAGAGGTTTTCTAACCAAGTTTGGTGAGTTGCCGTAATTCGGTGTGTTTTGACCAAATCGGGTAATTCAGCGGCCGCCCGCCTTTTGATGATATCGAGCAGGCAATTTTGTACTTCAGGAGTGAATTGATTGAGGAATTCCTGATAAACACCCAGATGTCCAATGTCTATCTGGTAGTCGCGAATTCCGGCTTGTTGCATGGTTTCGATCATCAGTTGAATGATTTCAACATCTCCGGCAATACCCTGATATCCATACAATTCTGCGCCCAATTGGATAGGTGTTCGCAACCCCGCGAATTTGCTTGGGCGGGTATGTAATACGGTATCTAAGTAACACAATCGGGTGGGCACTGGCTTTTGAAGTTGACGGGCTTCAATTCGAGCGACTTGGGGTGTCATATCTGCACGGACTCCCATCATTCTTCCCGTCAATTGGTCAATGAGTTTGAAAGTTTGGAGGTCTAAAGTATCTCCTGGCTTGACAAGTAGGGTGTCCAAATATTCAATCAAAGGAGTTATGAGGAGTTCGTATCCCCAGCTCTTGTAGGTGTCCAAGAGGCGACGCCGTAAGTTTTCTAAGGGCTGTGCTTCAGAAGGGAGTATTTCAATGACTCCAGCAGGCAACATCCAGCGTTCTTCTCCCATATTGGGCCTTAAGGGTTTAGTGTAATAAAGGAAGGTTAATCAATGCGTTAAATGGTAATATAGGGCACAATAGCTTTAGCGTATTGCGCCGCATGAAAACACGATAGACCAGGCAACCCCTCTAATCCTTGATTTTATGATGGGTGAACGAGATTAAGAAACGGTAGAAACGTGATTAATCGCGCCTCTACAAATGGTAGATACGATTAATAACGGTAGAGACGCGATTAATCGCGTCTCTCTATGTTAATTTACGCGTTACACAGGATTTATCTACCTCTTCGGAAGAAGAGGGTATAAGGTTATACTGAGGGAGAAGTGGTTCATCCAAAATTCAGTGGACCATATACAATAGAAGTAAGCCTAGACCCATGAAAAATGCGCCTAGCATGCGCAAATCTCCATTCTTCATTTCTATTATCTTAACCAGAGTTTCACGCAATCCACTCGGATTCAAGAATGGCAAGATCCCTTCTATGACCAGTAATAAAGCCAAGGCTGTTCCTAAATCTTTCCACATCATCATGTTTGAGTTTTGAGAGAGTGCAAACCAAAGCCTGCACTTTAGATAACTGGGTTAGTCCGCCTAATTAAGCCGGTACCTACTGCTATTTTGTACAGTCTCAATCCAGCCTATTCTGCAACAGGGCTGGGTTCAGAGGAAGTATTTTCCCGCGTTTCTCCTCCGGGAATTGGAGGATTGAGAGCAGGTTGGGGAAGCGCAGGTTGCGAGGCTTCCAAATCAGGCGCCAAGGACTGAGGTGATTTGGGAACGTGGGGTTTATTCATCCCCATGTTGTGTTCAGAGTCTTTAAAGTATTGGAAAAAGTCAGAATTGGGCTGCAGTACCAAGATATCCTTTCCTGTCTTAAATACTTTTTTGTAGGCATTGAGGCTGCGATAGAATCGGAAGAATTCCGGATTTTTGTTAAAAGCTTGGGCATAAATGGCCGTAGATTGGGCATCTCCTTTACCACGAATGATTTCGGCTTCCCGTTCCGCTTGAGCAATGACTTCTATCCTGGAACGATCCGCTTCTGCCTGAATCCTTAAAGCGGCTGCTTCTCCTCGAGAACGCAGTTCTTTGGCAACCCGCTCACGTTCTGCTTCCATCCGTCTATACACTGAGGTGCTGACTTCTTTGGGCAATTCAATGCGTCTGATCCGCACGTCCACTATTTCAATGCCAAACTCGTTTGCACGATTTCTAGCTTCCGTCGTGATAAGCTCCATAATTTTTGAACGATCGCCGGAGACGACTTCTTGAATGGTTCGTTTCCCAAATTCACTTCTCAAGCCGTCTGCAATGATTTCTGCTAACCGGTCACCTGCCCTTTGTACATTTCCTCCAACAGCAGTATAGTATGAAAGTAAGTCCTTGATTTTCCACTTCACATAAGAATCGACAATTACATTCTTTTTTTCCGCAGTGAGAAATTGTTCCGGTTGGGCATTCAAAGTCTGGATACGGGCATCAAATTTACGTATCTGATGCGCAAAGGGCACTTTAAAATGCAATCCGGCACTGTAATCAGTACTGACTACCTTTCCAAACAACAACTTGATCGCACGCTCAGTCTGTTTGACGGTAAATACGGACATTAAGCCAACGCTGATGATAATAACCATCACTATTAAGACACTGAATTTTCCTGCACTCATGTTAGCGTTCTCCTCTACCGCGATTATCTGACAGCCCAGGTTGTTGTGCATCGGTCCCGGGGAGAACTGCACCCCCCCCTCCAGTAGCATCACCAGAGGAAGTGGAAACCGTTCCTTGTGGTTTTCCAATGTTTTTGAGCAGTCCCTCCAATGGCAGGACCATAAGTTGATTATTGTTGGAGGAGGTGTCTACGAGGACTTGCGTGGTTTGGCCAAGTACCGTTTCCATGGCATCGATATAAATACGATTGCGAGTCACTTCTGGGGCCTTTTCATACTCCTCCAAAACACTCAAAAAGCGTTTGGTTTCCCCCTCAGCATAGGCAATGACTTGGGATTGGTAGGCTTGGGCTTCTTGACGAAGTCGATCGGCATTACCGCCTGCCCGCTGTACCACTTCATTAGCATAGGCTTCCGCTTTGTTTTTGAGCCGCTCCTCATCTTCCCGAGCTTTAATAACGTCGGCAAATGCTTCTTGCACTGCCTCAGGCGGCTGTGCATTCTGCATGTTGACGCTGATGACATTGAGCCCAAGTTCATAGCGATCAACGATGTCTTGAATGAGGGCTTTCGTGTCCAGGGCGACTCTAGTACGCTCACTGGTCAGCACTTCATCCATTCTGCTGGTGCCAACTATTTCCCTCAAGGCGCTTTCTGTCGCATGTTGCAAGGTATTATCAGGTTCATTGACTTTGAATAAATAATTTTGTACGCTGCTAACTCGATACTGCACAACCAATTCAATCTCAACAATATTTTCATCTTGAGTCAACATCAGGGCTTTGTGTTGGATGGCGCGTACTTGTTCCACATCCACCTTTTCAACTTGCTCAATAGGGTATGGAATGTGCCAATTTAATCCTTGAGACGTCGTTATCCGATAGGCGCCGAAGCGGGTAACCACGCCCTGTTCGGCTGGTTGTACCACATAAAAACCTAAACTGCCCCACACGATGAGGGCGATGAGTACCAGGAACAGAAAACTGCCCCACCCCAAACCATCACCGTTGCCCCCATTATTTCCCCATAAACCTCGAAATTTCTCCTGCATTCTCCTCACAATTTCATCTAAATCAGGAGGCCCCTGGTCATCTTTTCGATGTCCCCAGGGATCTCTATTTCCCGGTTCATTCCAGGCCATACCAGTGATCTCCATTATACAAAGTTGAAAAAAACAAGTTAATTTACAATGCTATAACTAACGCACCAGAAAAAGAGTTTATCTAGATTTCGTAGGATGCGCTGGGCGTTTTTTGCGAAGTGTATCTGTCGCGTCACCCTCCGATATCCAATAACAATGGTACAAACGCGATTAATCGCGTTTCTACAAAACTGCTGAATAAACACTGCGCGCCACAAAATTATGCAGACTTATTGCTTTCATTCGATTGCTGCGCTTCGCAAAAAACCTTCAGCATATTCTACAAAGGAGTGTGCGGTCTCTTTTTAGGGTTCGTTAGCTATAAGGTTAGGGAATGTTAGGTGCGTTTTATGACACCCTAACGCAACGGATTAAAAAACAACGGGTGCATCGGGTACGTTACGCTTTTGGCAACGCACCCTACTTAATTATGTTGCACTTAAATTGCGTCAATCTGTGAAAAATAAAAAACTCAAATGTCGGTAGAGCCTTCGTCTCCTCCTTCATCTGGGGTAATTTTGACATTACGTGAAGGAACTATAGTTGAGATAGCGTGCTTATAAACCATTTGACTGACGGTATTTTTCAATAACACGACGAATTGATCGAAAGACTCTATTTGTCCTTGTAGCTTGATACCATTGACGAGGTAAATGGACACAGATACTCGCTCTTTACGTAAAGCATTTAGAAAAGGGTCTTGTAGTGACTGCCCTTTGCTCATGATGTTTTCTCCTGGTAAATGGGGGATCATTATTGTTGTTGTGTCTTCTGGTTTAGGGCTTCATGGTTTGAGTTAGGGACACCCCCCTAATCCTTACTTAAAGGTGGGATGAACATAAGGGATCCAGTAGTTCATGCACTTGTTGTTGGAGATTAGGATGTTGACTCTCAATCCAATGAGCCTCCTGCTCTGCCCGTAACCAAGTCAATTGCCGTTTCGCTAATTGGCGGGTGGCTGCAATCCCTTTTTCCATGAGGCGCTGTTCATCATAATCTCCGGCTAAGTATTGCCAAACCTGTCGATAACCTACCGCTTTTAACGCAGGTTTATTCAAATCCAAATCAGACCGTTGATACAACTGATAAACCTCTTCAATGAAGCCTTGCCGTAACATCGTTTTAAATCTTTGTGCTATTCTATCATGTAGAACGTGTCGTTGCGTAGGAGTCAGCACGATTTTTATTGTCGGCCTTATCCCCATTTGATGGGTGGATTTAGCAAACCACTCAGTCATAGTACAACCAGTCAACTCATAAACCTCTAAAGCCCGTTGAATGCGTTGAGAATCATGCGGATGAATCCTCTTTGCAGATATGGGATCACAATCAGCTAACCTTTGATGAAGAGCTTCCCAACCCACTTCCGCAGCCTGTTGCACCAATTTTTGACGTCCTTCCGGATCAGCCGGTGGCAGTTCCGAAAGCCCCTGTTGTAAACTGCGAAAATACAACCCAGTTCCCCCAACTAACAAGGGAATACGCCCTTTGCTATGGATAATTTGCATAGCCTGAGTCGCTGCCTGACAAAATTCAGCCGCAGAAAAAGGATCCGCCGGATCTCGAATATCAATCAAATGATGAGGGAATTGTCGTAAAATGGTCGGACACGGTTTGGCTGTTCCAATATCCATCCCCCGATAAACCATTGCCGAATCGACACTGACAATCTCACAAGGCCAATGTTGCACAATCTCCAACGCTAAATCAGTCTTCCCAGATGCCGTGGGTCCCATCAATACAATATAAGGTTGTTTCATGTATGAAATACTTGCACACACTCCTGATGATTGGTTTACTTAACCTTATCGCTTATCCGTCCTATAGCTTACCCACACCTGATCAAGGGAATGCTCCGCAAAACAGTGGGCATTTTAAACAAGCAATCGCCAACTATCAAGCCACTCTCAACGATCCCCATTTGGACTTAAGTAGCCGTATTGACATCTACCTACAATTGGCCCAAACCTACCAATACTTGGGATTTACCCAAGAAGCGATTAAACTGCTCACGGAACAAGCGCTTCCCCTGGTGGACAACGCCCCCCTGCAGCAAGCCTTGATCTATGGTAGCCTAACTGACCTTTTCTTGGCAAGCCGTCAAGATACCAAAGCCCGTGATTATGCCGATAAGAGCATGCACAACTTACCAACCACCGCTCCCAATCGCATTCGAGCAAGCCTGCTCAACAATTTGGGCAACGTGCTCACGGTAGAAGCCTATTATCCCCAAGCCATCCAACACTATGCCCAAGCCATTGAATTGGCCGAACAAGATCCCATCCTCATCGCCACCGCCCTGATCAACATGGCTCAAGCCTATTTTAAAAATAAACAAACCGCCAGAGCCATAGAAAGCTTACTCAGTGCCGTAGAAGCACTCAGAAAAAACCAATCCAATCTTTCCTCTGACTTCCCCTCCGAAAACAATCTCGATTCTCCTAACTATCGACAAACCCTAACTTGGCTGAGCATTGGCAGCTTAGCACAACGATTTGCAGAAACCCCCTGCCCAAACCCCAAAACTTGTCCAAAAACCACCCCAACCCTCCATGCCCTGTCTTTGGAAGCCCTAAATCAAGCACTTGATCTGGCCAAAACCCTCAACAATGCCCGTTTACTATCCTATTCTTACGGTTATTTGGGACACCTATATGAACTGCAAAAAAAATATTCTGACAGTCTGCAGGCCACTCGCCAAGCCCTATTTTTTGCCCAACAAGACAAGAGCACCTTCTTCACCCAACAAAATCAAGCCTCAGAAATTTTATATCGCTGGGAATGGCAATTGGGGCGTCTTCTTCAAACCACCAATCATCCAGAAGAAGCCATCAGCGCCTATCGAAAAGCAGTCAACAGTCTCCAACCAGTACGTTCGGAACTGGCCATTGGCTACCGTAACAGCTCCCAATCTTTTCGCGAAGCCATTGGCCCTGTCTATTACGAACTCGCCGATTTGCTACTACAAAAGGCAGTTACCGACCAAAAACACAAAATCCAATGGCTAAAAGAAGCCCAACACACCATTGAAAATCTCAAAACAGCTGAATTACAAGACTATTTTAAAGACGACTGCATCACCACCGACTTTCAAACCACCCAAAACTCCCTAGACACTCAAATACAACCCCACACCGCCATTCTCTACCCGGTATTGCTTCCTGACCGTTTAGAATTGTTACTCAACTTAGCCACTGACATTCAACAATTCAATCTACCCATCACCGCTGAACAACTCAAAGATCAAATCAACGAATTTCGTTTTGAACTGCAAACTCATCACACCCAAGACTACTTAGACTATGCCCAACGACTTTACCGATGGTTAATTGCTCCCCTAGAAACCACCCTAGCCAAACACCACATTCATACCCTCATTTTTGTTCCCGATGGAGTCTTGAGAACGGTTCCTCTAGCTGCCCTGCACGACGAACAACAATTTCTCATTGAACGCTATGCCATTGCCATTACCCCAGGTTTAACCCTGACCACAAAATCCTCGACTGTGGAAGAGAAAGTAGACGACATTCTCATTGGCGCCCTTTCCATGGCTATTGAGGGCTATCCCGAATTGCTCAATGTGAGCAACGAAGTGCATTCTCTTCAACAACTTTACGGCCCCCATGCCACCTTGCTCATGGATCAGGCATTTACTGTCCACAACTTTAAACAAGTACTGGAAAAAAACTCCTTCTCAATTATCCATTTAGCCTCCCATGGCCAATTTGACAGCGATCCCCAAAAAACTTTTATTCTCACCCAACAAGGCAAACTGACCATGGGCGACTTTCGAAAAACCATTCTCCTGGGGAAATTACGCAACGAACCACTTGACTTGATTACCCTCAGCGCCTGTCAAACCGCAGTGGGAGATGAACAAGCGGCGTTGGGACTGGCAGGAGTGGCTATCAAAGCGGGAGCCTTAAGTGCCTTAGCCAGCCTTTGGTTTATCGAAGATCGGTCCACCAGTTTATTGATGAATGACTTTTATCGTTCCCTAAAAATGGAAAAACTATCAAAAGTCAAATCATTGCAAAATGCCCAACAACTTTTACTTAAACGAAAGGAATATCAACATCCTGCTTTCTGGTCTCCCTTTTTATTGATAGGCAATTGGCACTGACATGATTAATGCTGGACCACAATAATTTAATTCCCAACAGCTAATTAATGTTACGCAGTGTGAGGAAGAACATCACCAACTGCTTCCTCATTCATCCAAAAAGGACTGAACTTATAGAGACAATAGACTTCTTGCAAAAGTCATGTAGTGGTTTAAATTTCGAGATTATAGATGGGGAGAAAATTAAATTAAAACCTAGACTGAAGCATTTTCGTCAACGACTCATCAGAATCAGAAACCTGACAGGTTTAGATTCAGCCAACTACCCCTTGAATAGCATTCACCAGACGATTTAAAACTGATACCGAAATTCCACAAAAAAACTCCGCCCGGCTAACGGCAAATCATTGGGAATACTAATCATACCTTTAGCATCCGGACCCAAACTCGGTTCACGGGCATCAGCATTCAAGAGATTACGAATACTCAACGCAAAATTCATTCGTCCATCGTGAATGTCTTTGTAACGCAAGGTTAAATCCACAGTTGTATCATCAGCGATTGGAGAACGTGGATCGCCCAAAGTTCGTTGTCTATTCGCAACCCAATTCGCTTGGACATCTAAATACCAGTCAGGCATGAGTAACCAATCGGTGCGAATGTAAGCCAAATGGCGAGGATAGTTGCCTAAATCATGGCCATTGCCTTTATTAGCCACTTTCGCATATGAATAGTTAGCTAATAAGCTAGACCGCGCACTCATTTTCCAACGCGCTTCTAGTTCTAAGCCATTGCCTTCCAAAACACCAATATTTTGATAGAGGGCGGCGACGGTGCCAGAGGCCGCGACCATCTGAATTTTGTCAGTCGCTTTATAATGGAATAAGTTTGTGGACAAATGCAAATTCTCTTTAATCCGATAATCAAAGGCAACTTCCCATGTATCAATAACTTCAGCTTTTAGATTCGGATTACCTTTTATTGAGGGATTATTCATCGTGTACATTTCCATAAAGGAAGGCGCACGAAATGCCCGCCCATACAACAATTTACTTGTTAAATGAAGTTGCGGTTGCCATACTAAAGCCAAACGTGGATTGGTGGTACTCCCAAAATCTGAATAGTCGTCATAACGAACCCCGGCGGTCAATTCCCATTCATTTGCCAGCGTCCAGCTATCTTGTAAAGAAAGATATTGATTCTTACGTTTTTCTTCTCTATTGAAAGTATAAGGAGTATCACTGGTATCTATCAGTGGGCTACCGCGTGGTAACGGTTGTCCGGTCGCAGGATTAATCCCAAAATTCACAATATGGGTGACTTCAGGTTGATCAATATCGTGATAACCCGCACCGATGCGAAAGAGATGTTTGGGAAAACCTGAGTAAAAGGCAAACGTATCCAAACGCAATACCCGATTTACAAAGTTAGGTTGACCAATAAATCCGTCGGGGTAAGCACCTCCAAAAGCCCCGGGTGGATAGATAACAAAGTGTACTTTTCTTACATTTTCAAAATAACTAAGTTGGGCAGTCACATCCCAATAAGGCGTGAATGTTGGATTATGATAAGTCAAATCGGCATTAGTGCGACGAGTATCAGTATATCCTTCAGGGTCTAAAGCCTGTGCTTGCCCAGCCGCGAGCCCGGCATGATGTCGTCCCTGAAAACCGGCGCGGGCTTGCCATAAGCCTTTTTTAATATCGAGCCTTGCATCCAGATTATCAGTTTCCATATTGACTGGGCCGGGTGCGAGCGAAGCATGAGTGTTGAAAACTCGGTCATGATAGGTCTGAGCATCCGCTTCAACGATGCTGTCATATCCATCTGTGGTGTTATATTCCATGCTGGAGGCAATTTTAAATCCATTCCAATCAGTACCATGGAGTATCCAACCTTCGTAGGTATTAAAACGACCGAGTCTCACTCCCACTTCATTTCTTTTAATATCGTCTGTCGTTTTCGTAAAAATATTGATAACCCCAGCAAGTGCATCGGCACCATAAACGGCTGAGCCGGGCCCCCGAATCACCTCAATCCGAGAAATAGCATTGACAGACATTCCTCCCCAAGTACCTCTATTTCCTGAATAAAGCACAGTAATGGGTATCCCGTTAATTAACACTAATACTTCTGGATTATAGTCAGTATACATTCCCCGTATCACATAAATGGGTCTGTAAGCATAGTTAGACCTTGAAACATGGAGACCTGGCACCGTTTCCAACACTTCATCCAAATCCCTGGCCCCCATCGCTTCAATATCCTGGGCAGTAATCACGGTTGTGACTGCGGGTGCCCGTTCCGCCGCCTGTTGATTACCCGTCGCTACACTGACTTTCCTTGCCTTAATAAGACCATCGAACACATCAAAGACCTCATCAAGCGTGATCTCAACATTGATCAGCTGTTCAATATCCAAGTTTTTCAGATAATTATAATTACGTTCTTGTAGATCATTTCCATAACAAGACATTTGCGTAAAAAGTAAAGCGCAAAGCGTAAGGAATTGGTGGAATGAAAGTGATTTGATGTTCATCATGTTTTATTTCACTTCTTTACCCACAACATTGGCAACTTGCAACAAGCGAGAACTGACTTTTAGCTTTGCTTCGCTAATCGTGACAGGATCAATAAAAAAACGGACATTATTATTTAAAATGTAGAATTGAACCATACCACCACGAATCACAAAATCGGCTATATCACTCACGGTAAGAATCGGTTTATTTCTGAGGTAAGCAATGATATTGACTATCTGCTTTTGTTCGGATGCGCTAATGAATAAAGTATGACATTCGCTGGTTTTCTCGACATCGCGGATATAATTAACCTTGATAGATCGTCCTTGGATTTTTTCGCCTTTAACGAGAATCTCCAGAGAACCTTGAAAGGGGTCATCACCGAGCAGACATATCCTAATTTCTGAAGCAGAATCACTAAATGATTCTTCAGGATAAGTCACAAATTTACTAAAATTTAACAAAAAAGTCGCTTTCACCTGATATTCAGGAATTCCTTGCGACTTATTTGCATGACTATAGGGCGGTTGTCCTATTAAAAAACATACGACTAAGCCAAGTAACCATAACGGTCTTATTGCGGGATGAGATTGAATGAACATGTGTGATCCAGGCATGATTGAATGAACCTCCTTTTTACAGGAACGAAAAAACTGTATTCTATCACAGTAATATGATCAGTAAAAGACCTTTTTCAGTGAGCATCATTCCCGCACAAGCAGAAATTCATAGCCCGCTTGGGATATGCTGAGCGTCTTTTTACAAAGTGCATCAATCGAGAGAAGGTAATATTCAAATTTCCATAATTTTGTGGCGCGGGGTGTTTATTCGGCAAATTGGGGACATGAGAGTAAATTTGAAATTCATACCCGAAAGTGACGCGACAGATACACTTTGCAAAAAGATGCTCAGCGCATCCCACGCGGGCTCTTTTTATGGTTCACCAGTTATAATATAGTATTTTATTTTTATATTGATTTGTTATAATAAACATATTACCTAAAAATAAGGAGGAAAAAATGAGCAAAGCATACAGCAATGATCTAAGAGAACGTGTAATAAAGAATTACGAAGAAGGAATGCCGAAAGAAAAGTTGGTAGAAGTATTCAAAATAGGGATAAGCACGTTAAATCGTTGGATAAGGAATTATTTAAAAACAGGAAATATAGAGGCGAAGAAGAGAAATCGGTATAGGAGGAGAAAAGTGGAAGATGAGGATTTAAAGAAATATGTAGAGGCTAACCCATCAACAACGTTAGAGGAAATAGGGAAGCATTTTAAAGTGAGAGCGGTGTCGATCTGGCATCGTCTAAAGAAATTGGGAATAACAAGGAAAAAAAACCTTCCTGTACGAGGAAAGAAATGAGCAAAAAAGAATTGTATTTGTAGATGAAAGCGGGATAAAAAACGCTCTAAAAAACGAGTACGGAAGGTCAGTCCGTGGAGTTAAGACAGTAGAAGATAAAAAAGGTCAAGCCACCGAGAAAGTAAATCTCATAGCAGGGTTACTAGAGGGCGAAATAATAGCAGCGTTGATATACGACTGCAATCTAAAAACTAAAATACTATAATCGCGTCTCTACTTAAGCAGTAATACAGGGTGCAATGGCATTAGCGTATTGCGCTGTATGAAAACTATAGACAAGACAACTCCTTTAATTTTTGATTTTGTTATGGGTGAATAAGATGAAGAGAGTGACCGTAAATTTGGGACCAACATGCGGCGCAATACGCTAACGATATTGCGCCCTATAGCTATTGTTGAGTTCTCAAATGTCAGCCAGCAGTAAGTTGGCATGACGTAAATCAAGGTTTTACAGTTCTGATTTATTCACAACTTTTCTCATTGAACAAGGCGGTTAAATGAGCCCGTCGACCATTGATGGCTTCTGTGGCCTGGCCAGCATCATAATAGGTATAAGCCAAGCCGGGTAACCAAAACAAGACAGCAGCCACGTTGGTCCCGGTAACTCCTTTTTTCGATTCAATTTCCTTTTCAGCTTGCTCCAACTTACTCAATTCCGATTGCAATTCTCGACAAGTTAATTTTTGATCTCCGGCTTGTATTACGGGAATCTTTTGGGAGGTGGCACATCCTCCTAAACCAAGCACCGCGCAGACAGTAACGATTAAACTCATTGTTTTCATTGGTTAATTCCTTAGTTAGTTCCTTTCTCAATTGATAGAGGGAGCATATTAACGCCTCCCAGCTCGTAAGCTGAGTTGTAGCTTGCGGAAACCCAGCATTTATAATATTCCAAAATATGAGAACATACAAACGAATCCAGATAAAAGGTGATTATTATACCCTTAATTTAGCACGTAGGAAAGACAATAATCTGCTGATTCAAAATATTGAGGTATTACGCACCACTTTTAGAAAAATAAAATTGTATTTGGCAACACCGTTTCTGGGAGCATTTCATTATTGGGTTGCCAAAGGTATTTATTCGTTGCATTGGGGGGCAACAAGTGATGTAATTGATGCTTGGTTAGAATAAAAATTTTAATCATTCAAAAATGCTGGGTTTTCGCAAACTACAACCCAGCCTACGAGCTCTTTGCTCATACAGGAGTGCAAGATTTGAAAAGTCATAATTTATTTATTCACCATCCGTCGCCAAATTTCCTTAAGATCAACAGATACGCCCCCTATCCCAGGTTTGATTTCAACAATATCTTTCCTTCCTTTGTCACGCAGCAATTCATCTCCTTTTTCCAATAATTCTTCTTGTTTTAAGCCCATGTCTTGCAAAATAGTCATGATGGTTTGAAACATGTGCATGATTTGGTGTTCATTAAGATTTTCGTTGTAAACCGTCCCCAATAAATCAGCAATATTGTAGGATTTATCGGGCATTTCTGGTGGAGTATACACCGTTTGTCCCTTGTTAACTAATTGCAGTAAATAGTCTTGATTGACAGTCGTTTGTGGCGCGTCGGGTAAGCCAATTTTAGTGATAATTTTTAGATTATTAAAGCGGTTGTTTAAATCATTGAGGATGAATTGCAGCACCGTTAAATATTCACGCGCTTGTTGTCCATTAATTTGTAGTGTGATTTGGTTGTTATTGGTTTCAATCAATGCGCTGCTATGATAGTTAGCATTGTGCAGTAAACAGCCTTTGCGCCAGTAAATGTTGTTGTGAATATCCTTGTGCATTCTGACGATGAAGCGGGTAAAAATGGAACTGGGCAAAAAGTCGTAGTCGAAAATAATGTGCAAAGCGTGGTTGTCGTCAAAGTCAAATTCAGGCTCTTCGTTATTAAATAAATCCGGCAGTAAAAATTCATCGTCATTGAGCGCGTAGCACAGTTCAAATTTTTTCATCAATTCAATGATATAGTCGTGTTTGCGGGTTGGATAGATGGTGTTATCAAGAATGTGCGTGAGTTGCTCACGATATAGTTTACCGCCGACTAATTGGGACGCATTGATAATGCTGTAAATGGCTTCGGTGATCCATTGCGGATTAATCACATTAGTTTCACGTAGCCAACGATCTTGAAAATGAATCACAATCCCCAAGTCATGCAAGAAATTAATCAGGGTATTTTGTTCAGATTCTTTTTGTATGCCGTTTTTTTCACATAAATCAACAAACTGTTCATAGCTGGCGAAATTGGTTTGTGCTGCTTGTTCAACAATTGTTGTTTTGACTCTAAACCATGTCGCTGGAAATAGCGTGTGTAGCAGTTCGATGTCGGCTAGTCGGTTTTGAATTTGGTTTTTGAGGTCGTCAATGCCGTCTTGGGTGGCGCAGGAGATGCGGGCAATATATTTGATATTGGGATATTGTTGGAGTAATTTGCGTTTTGGCAAGCTAAAGTGTGGGTTTTCGTCTATTTTGTTGATGGCAATGATGACTGGGGCGTTATTGCCAAAGGTTTGGATGTGTTTAAGCCAGTAGTCCGCTTGTGTTTCGCGGCGGCTATCGAGTACCAGTACATATAGGCTGCGTTTGGACAGGAAAAATTGATGGGTGGCGTGCATGATTTGTTGTCCGCCAAAGTCCCAGCAGTGCAGTTTGATGTCTTGGTCTTGATGCTTAAATCCAAGGGTGTTGATGTTGATGCCATGCGTTTGTGATTCTTGCGGGTTAAAGTCTTGTCCAAGTAGGCGTTTCATGAGGGAGGTTTTACCAGCTCCGCCGTCGCCAATGAGGATGAGTTTGGATTCGTTGAGTGGGCGTGGTTGTTGTTCTAGTGCCGCATAATAGTTTGCAATAGCTTCTTTGCCTTGTTTAATAATTTCAATTGGCGGGGTTTCAAAGGGGTTATTTCCTACTACAATGCATTTTCTAATATAACCAGTTGTCCAGATGATGTCCAAATTAAAATGTAATATTTCTTTTGGTAACTGGCTGATTTTATTTGAATATAGGTATAATTTTTGCAGGTTTAGCAGTTGCCCAAACGACGCTGGCAGCTCTGATAGCTGGTTATTATCTAAATGTAATTCACTCAAGTTTTGCAATTGCCCAAACGACGCTGGCAGCTCTGATAGCTGGTTATTATCTAAATGTAATTCACTCAAGTTTTGCAATTGCCCAAATGACGCTGGCAGCTCTGATAGCTGGTTACTTCCTAAATCTAAATCACTCAAGTTTTGCAATTGCCCAAATGACGCTGGCAGCTCTGATAGCTGGTTATAACTTAAATTTAAAGAACTCAATTTTTGTAGTTGCCCAAACGACGCTGGCAACTCTGATAGCTGGTTCTTCCATAACCATAATAGACTCAAGTTTTGCAGTTGCCCAAACGACGCTGGCAGCTTTGATAGCTTGTTATCCCATAAATTTAATTTCTTCAAGTTTTGCAGTTGCCCAAACGACGCTGGCAGCTCTGATAGCTGGTTATCATATAAATCTAATTCACTCAAGTTTTGCAGTTGCCCAAACCACGCTGGCAGCTCTGATAGCTGGTTATCATGTAAAGATAAAACACTCAAGTTTTGCAGTTGTCCAAACCACGCTGGCAGCTCTGATAGCTGGTTTTCTTCTAAATATAAATGACTCAAGTTTTGCAGTTGCCCAAGCCACGTTGGCAGCTCTAATAGCTGGTTACTTCCTAAACCTAAATCACTCAAGTTTTGCATTTGCCCAAGCCACGCTGGCAGCTCTGATAGCTGGTTATTATTTAAAAATAAAGCACTTAAGTTTTGCATTTGCCCAAGCCACGCTGGCAGCTCTGATAGCTGGTTATCATATAAACCTAATTCACTCAAGTTTTGCAGTTGCCCAAGCGACGCTGGCAGCTCTGATAGCAGATTATGACTTAAATCTAAATTACTCAAGTTTTGTAGTTGCCCAAACGACGCTGGCAGCTCTGATAGCTTGTTAGAACTTAAATCTAAATTAATCAAGTTTTGCAGTTGCCCAAACGACGTTGGCAGCTTTGATAGCTTGTTAGAACTTAAATCTAAATCACTCAAGTTTTGCAGTTGCCCAAACGACGCTGGCAGCTTTGATAGCTTGTTATCCCATAAATTTAATTTCCTCAAGTTTTGCAGTTGCCCAAACGACGCTGGCAGCTTTGATAGCTTGTTAGAACTTAAATCTAAATCACTCAAGTTTTGCAGTTGCCCAAAGGAGTCTGGGAGTTTTGCAATTTCATTATCATGCAATGATAATTTACGTAAATTAATCAATTTAGTAATGACATTGGGAAAAACGTTAAGATTATTTGAATTTAAGTTAAGCCCAACGATATTTTTATTTTCATCTATTACATAGCCGTAATTTAAATCATCAATTTCATCTAAACTAATTTGGTCTAGTTTTTTGCCAATTTCTTGTTCTAATTGTTTGATGATGTCTAGGTTGGTCATAATTTTTGCTTTTTAAATAGGATTTAACGGATAATAGGAAAGACAATAATCTGCTGATTCAAAATATTGATGTATTGCGTACCGCTTTTAGAAAAATAAAACAGAAACACCCCTTCAGAATGGGTGCTATCGTGATATTACCAGAACATTTGCATTGTATTTGGCAACTGCCTCAAGAAGATGACAATTATTTTGTGCGTTGGCGTTTAATTAAATCCTCATTTTCACAGTCAATAGCAACCAATGAATATATCTCCAAAAGTCGACAGCGAAAAAAGGAAAAATGTTCTCTCTTTGTGTTCCCCTCCTTGCTGCACAAGAAGGGGAAATCAATCTTTACTGAATCAGAGAAGAGAGATTGAACTACAAGTCATTTTCACAAGTAGCGTTAAGGAAACTGTCTGGATAAGCAAATTCCCCTTCGCTGTTGGGTATAACCGGACCTCCCACTCCAAAAGGACTGCCCAATAGACCGTCACTGAAACGCCGTCCTGGAGGGCTGGTCTCTGCATTGTTAAAGTCTTCAGCAGCACCACTGAGAGTTACGATCACTGAAGCTTGATCTTCACTGCCAGCCACCAATGCTCTGGCGGTCAAACGCACGGTGATCCAGTTAGCCATTTCCTTGAAATAGGACAGATTAAAGTCTGCATAGCCATCGCTGCCAGTCTTAATTTTAACGGTGCTGCCTTCTACAACGCTGCCGGTGCCGCCAGCAAATGTCACGATGCCACCCGGATCCAATCGATTGTTTTTATTGATATCTTCTCCAGAGTCTAAGATACCATTATAGTTGACATCTTCATTGGGACATTCTATAACAGATTGTTGAGCCCAACCTCCAGTGTCTTCTTCGCCACTGCTTTCCTCTGCGACATAAAAACCTTTGCGATAGTTGAGAGGGACCACGCTAAGCACTATTTCTGTGTTGGGAATAGGTGCTCCATTGATGTCAGTAGCCAGTGCTTTATAAGGGTAATGATAAGTGACATCATCGGCAATGGTAATTTTGTTCCCAGTACCCAATGAAATATAGACTCTTTTCAAAGCGACAGTTAAGCGCACTGCACATCCTCCATTCATAGCCTGACTGCCTGCGCAGTTCACTCCGGTTTCTCCAACTGCTGTGGCCACGATGGTTACCCCTTCGGAAGCACTGGAAGAGGCGCCTGCTGTGTACACGGTATTGGCTTGACCAAATTGATCCGTAGTGGCAGAGGTCACTGACAAGTTGCCGCCGGTATTGTCGATCAGCGTGAAATTGACCAATTTACCTTCCACCAAATTGTTGCTGGTATCTCGCAAAATGGCAATGATGCGGCTGGTCTCCAGAGGCACATCAGCCCCAGCACCGGGACTGTTGACTCCTATAGTGCTGGGATCAGCTTGCAATGTCATGTTGGCCACCCGAGTCGCCACAAAATTGACTGCAATTTGGCGCGAGGGTCCACCGGAAGTTGCAACTGTCGCCTTCAATTGAGCTGGTCCAGCGTTTGATGAAGTCAAAGAGAAACGTGCTTCCCCATTGATATCAGTGGTCACAGTGGCCGGCAGTTCCCCTCGAGTTGAAGACAGATTGATCTGTTGCAGGGCTTGAGGTACTCCCCCACGGGTCCAACGCACCACAAATTCCTGAGCAGTGTTTAAAGCCAAACGTTGCAAATCGGTGTTTTCAGGCACCGGGACCAGGATAAAGTTGTCATCTGAAATGTTGATGATCAAACTGCCCGAAGTGGCACCTTCCTTACTCACGGTGATGGTGTCTTGACCTGGCACATTGGCAGTCAGGGTGACTGTGGCTTGACCGCTGGCATTGGTGACAGGACTAGCCGTGCTCAAAGTGTTGCCCAGCGCCGATTCCACGGTCAAAACTTCCCCGACCAATCCAACACTTCCAGAATCGGTGAGCAAGATCGTCAAGTTAGAAGTCCCACCTAAAATGATACTGTTCTCACCGTTGACAGTAATGGTGGTCCCAGTCACTCTAACAGTGAGACTGGCAGTCTTGGTCTCTCCATCACTGGAAGCCACTGTGGCTGTAACTGTAATAACCCGATTCATCTTGCTACCGACGGTGGTCAGCAACGCTTGAGCCCGCCCGGAACTGTCAGTTTTACCTGCTGGAGCTCCACTGTTCTCAATTTCTATGGGACGAATTTCTCCAGAATCTGCGCTGAATTTAACATCGACTCCAGACAGCAAGTTATTATCCTTGTCTTTGAGAATGGCGGTAATGATGACTCCATCTCCATCTCCAGGATTTTTATTGTTAGTTCCCAATTGTGGGTAATTGGTGATCAGACTTAAATCTTGGACATCAACACCAGTCCCATCGCCAGCCACTGCCTCAAAAGTAACTTGCACTGCGTTGCTACTTAAACTGGTTCCCGTTACCCGAGCCATCATGTTGAATGTGCCGGCTTGACTGTTGGTCACTGTGGTACTAAAGGTCCCATTGCCAGTGCTGGCCCCTTGATTCCCAGTGGTACCCGTAGCCCCAACCGTGGCGTCAAATTTAACTGTACTGCTGACGTCTGGAGGTTCAGCCCCTGGAGAAGTGAATAAAGTGATAGGTACACCGTTCAAAGGAACTCGATTTTGATCATAAGCGAATACCGTGAGTGTGGCACTGGCGCCCACAGTTTGTCCACTGGGATATTCCACGGTTAAAGTTAAGGTGGCAGGAATGGGAATGGCTTTGGGAGTAAAGGTTACGGGAATTGCTTGCCCAATAATGGCTCCATCAGAAGCAATTGGGGTAACGTTGACTGTTTCCGCGACAGTATTAGTTATGGTCGTGCGAAATTCTCCCAATGCATTGGTAGTCCCAGAGGCTGTGGCAATGGTGGCAGTGGCCGAATCATGGATCAGTTCAATGGGAACAGCAGCTGTGGGGGAGCCTCGAGCGTCACGAGGAATGGCAACCAGAGTGATGGCAGAAGTACCATCAGCGGGTTGAGGAGCATTTAGCACCAGCAATTCCACAGTTTCTGGAGTGATGCCGGTTTGTGCCGTGAAATTGAGAATGACCGGAGGACGAGCGATCGAAGTGTTCTCAATGGCAACAGTGACTGCCACTTCACCAGCCACAGTGGAAGTGATGGCGCTGGTAAAAGCACCATTCCCATCTGTAATGCCCTTGGCGGGACTGGCAATGGCTGCAGTGCCGGTGGGCAATTGCACAGCGATGGGCACGCCTGAAACTGCCCGTCCACCACTGTCGCGAGCCACAATATTGAGTTGAATCGGTGTACTCCCATCAGCGGGTTGATTGTTGTTCACCACTGTCACAGTCAAGTCAGCGACTGTAGTACCAATGGGTAAAAAGAGAATGGATACCGGTTGACCCACCACTTGCGCCTCGGCTTCTCCTTCTTTTGAAGCAATGGGAGTGACAGAGAATGTACCTGCTTGAGTACTAGAGACCGTAACATGGTATTCTCCCAACGCATTGGTTTTGCCGGGGGGCAAGGTGAGGTTGGCTGGGTTGCTGACCAACTCAATATTGATTCCGGGAATGGGCGCTCCATTTTGGTCTCTGGGCATGACTACCAAGGTAATAGTTGAAGTCCCATCGGCAGGTTGTGGAGAATTACGTACCTCAATGATCTCAACTTGTTGGGGGGTAATTCCCGTTTCTCCAGCCGTAAAATTGAGCACAGCTTGTTGGGTAATGGCGGTGCCTTTGATGCTGAAATTAACTCGCAGTTCCCCAACCACTGGCGAGGTGATTTGAGTTCTGAAAATTCCACTGTCCGCGGCAGTGACTCCCTCGAAGGGACTGGCAATGGCTGCGGTGTCCAAAGGCATTTGCACCACAATGGGAACACCTGGCACCGTACGCCCAGCACTGTCTCGAGCCACCACGGTGACTTCGATGGCATCTTCAGTTTTGCCACTGGCCAATTGGTTGTTATTGATGACGCTGACAACCAAACTGGCAACTTGGTCTCCAACAGTGGTGAAATTGACATACAGAGGAGCACCCACCACACCATCGGCAATGGGAGTGAGTTTGACGGTTTCTGCCACGGTGTCAGTTATGGTAAATCGGGCTTCTCCCAAAGCATTGGTGGTGGTTGAAGTGGGATTGACGACAGCAGTCCCAGATTCACTGATAAGTTCAACAGGAACTCCAGTAATGGGAGCACCTTGGGCATCACGGGGAATGATCAGCACTTCAACTTTGGATTGACCATCAGCTGGTTGAGCGGCGGTGATGAGACGGCCCTCAATGGTCGTGGGAGTAATGGCTATCGCGGTTTTGAAGGTTACAATAACTGGAGGATGTACAATAGGCGTGCCTTCTATGGCCACGGTCACCGCCACATCACCAGCCACAGTGGAGACAATTTCAGCCATGAAATAACCGTTCTCATCAGTCACAGTTTGAGAGGAGCGGGCAATGGCAGTGGCGCCTCTGGAAATTTGTACACTGATGGGCGCACCAGCCACTGCACGTCCATTCCCATCTCTGGCAATGACATCTAGGCGAATGGGACTTTGCCCATCGGCAGTTTGATTATTGTTGGCAACACTGACAATCAATTCTCCAACTCCACTGCCTGCAGGAATAAAGGTGACTGCAGTGGGAATTCCAATGAGAGTTTGATCGGCCACCGGGGTGATATTAAAGGTCCCAGCCAAAGTGCTGGTTACAGTGGTGCGAAATTGTCCCAAGGGATTGGTTGTTCCCCCTTGTGCAGCAAAAATGAGGTCTGGAGAATCACTGATCAGTTGAATATCGACCCCGGACAATGGAGTCCCATTAAGGTCGCGAGGGGTAACAACCAGACTGATTTTGGCCTGACCATCGGCCGGTTGGGGGGAATTGAGCACTTCCATACCGATAGATACAGGTTTAATTTCCCCTTCTTCTGCAGCGGGAATAGAGACGAAGCGGGCTATCACTGGGGAACTGGCAATGGCTGTACCTTCCACCGCGATGATAACTGCCACTTCTCCAGCGACAGTGGAAGTGATTTCGGTGGAAAAGAAGCCATTCTCATCTGTGTTGCCACGGGCAGGTCGTGCCACAGCTGCTGAACCGGCTGACATTTGAACAATGATCGGGGCTTCAGCCACGGCGCGTCCCGCATTGTCTCGGGCAATGACATCCACTCTTACGGGTGCATCTCCGGAAGCCACTTGGTCATTATTCACCAAGTTGACAATTAAACGCGTCACTTTGACTTCTTCAATTTCAGTTACCGGGTTGGCAAAAGTTATGGAACGAGTGTCACTGATCGCTTGTCCCACGATTTTTCCAGTGCTGTCTTCAACCCAAGCGGTGGCAGTGACTTCAAAACTGCCAGGGACTGTATTGCTGACTTTAAAAGTGGCCGTGCCTCCCGCCCCGGTTTGTTGTTGACCTGTGTCAAAAATGGCAGTGTCACTGCTGGCTGCAATCCGCACGTTGATTCCTTGCATAGGAGTATTGCGAGTGTCTCGAACACTGGCGGTTAAAGTAATAACATTGGTATTGGTCCCATCATCCACATCTTGGCGTTCGGGCGAAGCCAATAAAGTGATAAATCGAGGCGGAGTGGGAAGAATTTCCGTTTCTGTTTCCTCTTCCTCAGGAGGAGGAATGGCAGTGAATTGCACAGTGACCATGTTACTTTCCACTTCTCCAATCACCGCTTTGGCGCTAAAACTTTCCACCACCTGATCGGTTAAAGCCGCAAAGAAACGTCCACTGGCATCAGTTATTCCCTCATTAACCAGTTCAATTTGGGCCGAGCCCCCACTGACAATGAGACTCACTTTGGCCTCTGGAATCGGTTGCCCCGCCTCATCCAATACTCTTCCTCGCAAACTGACAATACTTTCTCCATCAGCAGGCTGACCATTGTTGATGGGTGCATCCAATTCGATTTTGCCGACAATAAGACCCGTGGCAGTTTGTTCATTGCTAAAGGAAATGGTGACACTGGCCGCCTGTTCAGTTTCGTTGCCACTGGTGGTGATGGCAGTAATAGTGACCGATTCTTCAACCGTATTGCTGATATTCAATTCAAAACTGCCCACGTAACCGGTATTCCCTCGGGCGAACAGAGTGTTGGTGGTTCCCCCCACTTTTAACAAGGCGGTTGCTGAATCACTGCTGAGACTGATTGGAATATTGGGAATAGGCACTCTATAAGCATCTCGAGCGATCACAACCAGGGTCGCTTCAGCTTGCCCATCGGCTCGTACGTTGTCTGTTTTTACCACCAAATCAAGACTTTGTGGCACAGTCATCACCGTGGCCGTGTCATACACTAAAGTTAGAGGAGCACTGGACATCCCCCCCACAACCGGAGTTACTTTGACAGTTTGAGGCACAGTGTTAGTGATTCCAGTGGCAAATTCTCCATTGGCGCCAGTTACCCCCTGTCCTTGCACTGCCACCGCATAAGAATTCATGGAGAATGACAATGCGACTGGCATATTTGAGATACCCACCCCACCCGCATCTCTGGCAAACACTCGGATCTCAGCGGGGGTTTGACCATCAGCATTGACAGGACCTTGCGTTACCAATTGACTGCTCACCGAAGCCCCAAAGTAAATTGGGAAACTGAATCCTCCTTGATACCTGCCTGTTCCTTGAATGGTCACCAAAACATTGCCATCCCCGGGATGACTGACGGCAAACACCGCCTCTCCACTTCGATCAGTCTGTTTGGGTACATTCTCTAAAATGCCACCGCCAACTATACTGGCTTCAAAAGTGACATTGGGTTCCGTAACCAATTGGGCATTCTCATCTGCTGGATCAAATTTCTCAAATGTGATCAAACGAACCAGGGTGCTGCCACCACTGGGAACCAACTCCTGATAACTGGTACTGACACTGACATCTATTCCCTCAGCTCCGGCAGCTGGAGGGTTACCACCTACATTCCCACCGGTACTGACTAACAAATTACTGGGCTCGTCACTTCCGCCACCACAGGCTACGAGACTTAATGAAAGAGCTATCCAAAGGGGAAAATTAATCAGCCATTGAGTTAAGATTTGCCAATTCCAAGACCAGTCCCTAAGTAACCTGATCGGAGAAGGCATGAATTTTAGTGTAGTGAGCATGTGATGATACCTAAAATAATTGAAAAATTAAAAATGGACACTGGTAAAAAAAGTGAGACTGGATATAAACCTTTTGCAATGGAATCTTAATTGAACGACGCGATTGATGGGCTTCCTATCATCAGCCCATCCTACTGAGTCTGAAATAAACCTCTTACAAAAGAAAAAGATAAGTTGAGTTTGGCATAGCCTACCAACAATTGATCTCATGCAAAAGGTCTAATGAAATTCCTAAGTGGTCTCCTTAACAATCTTGGGAGTGACAAAGATCAACAATTCTTTCTTCTTGTTTTCCCGGGTACGAGATTTAAACAAATTACCCACCAATGGCAATTCCGAAAAAAAAGGTATTCTCACAACTGAATTTAAATTTTCCTGTTCATATACCCCACCCAATACCACCGTTTCCCCATTGTCCACCAAGACTTGAGTTTCAACCTCTCGTTTGTCAATGGTCAAATTACCATCTGGAGTCACTTGACCCACCTTGTCCGAATTGACTTTTAAATCCATAATGATACGATCATCCGGGGTAATTTGTGGAGTAACTTCCAATCTGAGAACTGCATTTTTAAATTCGGTTTTAGCACTGCCCTCTTCAATGGTTCGATAAGGAATTTCGGAACCTTGCAAAATAGTAGCTTTCCGTTGGTTGCCGGTAATGACTCGGGGACTGGATATAGTGCGAGAATTGCCTTCAGTTTCTGCCGCAGCCAACTCCAATTGCAACAGATAACTGCCAATCTTGCCTATAGCCAGTCCCAAAGCTGCATTGGGACCGCTGATGGGTAGGCTCACAATAAAATTTTCGCTGCCAGCAATAGTGGCAGCATTGCTGGGATAAGGGGCACTGTTTGTATCTTGTCCAAACGCCGTATTTCCAGAAAATGTCGTGTTCCCAGAAATTTTGCCTCCTAACACAATACCATTACCTTCTCCCAAATCCTCATTGGTACTGTATCCAAATTTAACCCCCAATTTTTTACTAAAATCGTCACCAGCCAGCACTACCCGAGACTCAATCAGTACTTGTCGGGCTGGCATATCCAAGGAATTGATTAAGTTGCGAATTTCAGCCAATTGAGTGGCAGTGTCCTGAATGATCAAGGTGTTGGTACGAGAATCCATGGAAACGTTGCCACGTTTAGACAAGAAAGAATGTTCCCCACTGGTCTTTAGAAGGGCATTTAAGTCAGCCGCTTTAGCATAGTTGATTTGAATAAACTCGGTCCGCAAAGGTTCCAACTCCTTGATTTTTTGTTGGGCTTCCAATTCCCGTTGGGTACGAGCATCAATTTTCTCCTTGAGATCGATCATAACCACATTGCCAATTTTTCGCATACCTAAACTTCTGGATTCCAAAATAATGTCAAGCGCTTGATCCCAGGGAATTTTTTTCAGTCTTAAAGTAATATTACCTTTCACATCATCGCTGGCCACCATATTCAAGTTGACTCCAGGCAAATCAAATAGTAAAGCTAAAGCAGCCCGAATTTCAATATTCTGAAAATTAAAAGATACCAATTGACCCTCATAAGTTCGTTCCTCAATCTTTACGTCTTCCGATTTGATCTCAATTTTCTCTTTTACTTCAAGGGTATAAACTGCCCCGGTTTGAGAGGCAAAATATTCATAGCGCCCATTGGCAGTCACTTTCATTTGAACATCATTGGCTCTGGTATAGGTATCAATGTAACTAATAGGTGTATCAAAATCAATCACATCCAAGCGTTGATCCAAATGAGGGGGGAGTTGAGTATTTATGAAATCCAGTAAAATATCAGTTCCCTGCTCATACAAATTGACAATGATATCCGGATTAGACAAGGTAATGACAACTTGCCCAGTTTTGTCAATAGTTTTACGGAAATCAATATTTTGTATATGATTTCCCACGGATGGGACTGTGGGAACTGGCTCAATAACCGAAGTTGAAGTTGGAAGGGAAGTTGGCAAGGATTGAGCATCTGTTTTTGAAATGGTGATTGGTGAGGAAGTGCTTGAATGTGCAGGGAAAATTGATTCCTGACTACGAGGCGTGGCTTGAGTTTTGGCAATTTCCATGGGATTAGAGCGTTGAGGAGAAGTGCCTTCAGAAGAGGAACCTTCAAATGTAATGTAAACTTTATTTTCTGTCACTTCAATATTGAAAGGTACCATTTGTACTAGGTTGAGAACTACCCGGGTCCTTTCTTCAGTTTGCACGGCATTTGCACTTTGTATCATACCAGTCCCTATGGCTAAGTTTTTCTGCAAAGTGTCAATACCAACATTTGGAAAATCCAAGACCAAACGGGCTGGGTTATCGGTGGTAAAATTCAAGGGAGTTTGGGCTGGTTTGGCAAAAGTTAAATTAACTTGAATACGATTGCCTGGCAGGCTGGAAAAACCAATTTTTTGTAGTTCGTTGGTTTTGGCTTGAACCAGAGGGGATGAGAAAAAAAAACCTCCTATTGTCAAGAAACATAAGATCAAAAGGGTGAGTTGTCTTGAGAAATTGTAAGTAAAAACAGGGGGGTAAAATTCAAACTGGTTGGGGAAGCGATGATCAAGTAACTTATTGATCAAAGGGGAAATATACATTTCTTTATCCTCTGTGTTAGCTGCTTAAATTTAACGTGTTGAGGGTTTCGGTCCAACAGCCTTCTTTGTTGGGTATCAGTTCTAAAAGTTCAATTTTATTTTCTTCTATATTGATGATTTTTCCGGAATTTTGTCCCATATAATCGCCAATTTGGACCCGATAGATGGTGTTGTCGCTGGCCACTATCAATGCCCATAGGTTTTTATCTTGCTCTACCGTGCCTACCATTTGTAGAGCATCCAGTGGGAACAGTTCCAGTCCTGCTCGCACTCGATAAGGGTCTGGTCGAGGACAGTTCACATTACTTCCCTGTGTGACTTGCAGGGTTTGTTGTTGTAATGGGATGTCTTGTTGTTGAGATTCCATGAAGGGAAGAAAGGGATCGCGCATGTTCTCAACTTCGTAAAAATAGCTGGGAATATGTTTAAATTCAGGCAATGGAGCTACATTGGTATTTTTACGAGCGTTGATTTTGGCAACTTCTTTCCTTAAACCAGCCATGTCGTCGCCCAGACAGCCTGCGATCAATATGCTTGCCAATAGAATAATTGCTCGAAAAAGTTTTGTATAATCAAGAGGAAAGGGGCTCGGTTTCTGATTGGTTTCTAAGTTGCCGAAATTGCACATTGTTCAACTCACTATTTTTTGGGTTCGGGTTTTTTGTCAGTTTTGCCCTTATCACCTTCTTTGATTTCCTCAGGGGGGGGTGGGGGCGCTTCTTCTAGGTAACGGTAGATTTGAGCGACCATTTCCATGATAAGTTTGTTACCCTCTGGAGTAGGTTTAATATTGATTTCATGTTGGGTGACAATACGGGGCATGGCTGAGACTCCACTGGAAAATTTTCCAAATGCATGGTAGTCTCCCTTGACTCGAATTTTGATGGGCAATTTTTCATAGACCCCTTTTTCTTGTTTTTTGTTGCGATAGTCAGGTTGAAACAGTTCTTGTTCAAGACCACTGGCAATCATTTGTTGAGAGATTTCAGTAATTAATTCAGCAACTTCTGCTTCACTGGGAAGCCGATTTTTTTGTTCTTTGATGGTGGATTCAATTTCTGCCAGTTGTTCTTTTAATTTGGGTAAAGTGGCGGCTTTCCATTGTTTATCTTTAAAATCTTTCATGAGTTCGCTTTCTTTTTGGGCCACTTTTCCAAGATAAATGATTTGGTGTTGAGTATCAAACCAATAGCCCGCCCCTAAAGCAGCCGCACATGCCAAGATTACCAGCACAGTTTTAACTGGGATTGGCCAGTTCCCAAAATTTTTAGGATCTAAATTTTGAAAGTCATTTAAGTTCATGGCAGGTCACCATATAATAGTTTTTTAGGGAGTGGGTTGCAAGAAGGGGTATCTTATTTTACCAGTCATAGGTCAATTGTCCATTTTACAGAGTGAGGAGAGTTGGTAACTTTTGGTAGTTACTTTTTCTTGTCCGCGGCAGCTGGAGCGGTAGCCGGTTTTTTGGATTTTTCTTCGGGGATTTCTTCTTCCGTGCCCTGAGGTAATATTTGGCGGACTTCCAGTCGGAATTCGCTGAAACTGCGGGTAGTTTTCTTTGTGGTTGAGGAGGTGCCCTTTTCTTCCTTTTTTTCTATAATATGGATAAGGGGACTGGTCAGCCATTCGGAGGAATCCAAGTTGGTCATGAGGGAAGAGACCCGAGCGTCTGATTGAGCAATGCCTTGCAGTGTGACCTTAGCTCCTTCTTGTTTCATGTTGGTAAAATACACGCCGTCAGGAACTTTTCGCACGAGTTCGTCAAACAGGTGGACAACCAAGGGTCGATTTTCTTCTAAAATTTGGATGGTTTCCATGCGTTTGATTAGATTGACTTTCTTTTCATCTAAATCTTCGATTTCCTTGATTTGTTCTTCTGCCTTTTTGATTTCAGTTGTTAAGAGTTTGTTACGAGCTTCTTGGTTGCCGATGAGGCCAGCGATGTAGAGGTGAATGCCCCCAAAAACCAGGGCAGTAATTCCCAATGCAGCACCTAAGATAGCCAGGAACCGTTGTTCTCGTTCTTTCCTGAGAGTATCTCGCCAAGGTAATAGGTTAATGCGAGGCATGTTGTTTTTTCCTGAATGATTGTATAAAGTGAGCCCAAAGCGTTAATAAATTTCTTGCAAAAGGATGTGATCATGAAAAGATGAGGGTTGCCCACTCTACATATTATCTGTCATTCAGTTAATGTACGTAGTAGTAGGAGCTAAAGTATGTAGGAGTAGAGGCTTTAGCCGGTCAGCCGTAGGCGCCTTGCAGTTTGTGTGTATGGGGTGATGCTTGCCGCTGACCGGCTAAAGCCTCCACTCCAGCTAAAGCCTCTACTCCGGCTAAAGCCTCTACTCCGGCTAAAGCCTCTACTCCGGCTAAAGCCTCTACTCCGGCTAAAGCCTCTACTCCGGCTAAAGC